>WNGQ01000052.1_pt1 | contig 175128 bp, 154 predicted proteins | sample 5407661 | NCBI WGS metagenome assembly WNGQ01 (sample SAMN13153382, study PRJNA577476) | soil metagenome | isolation source: 60 cm soil or saprolite under Garry oak tree replicate 2 | place: USA:California | collected 2016-06-15 | reverse complement strand
CCCTGGTCATAGCCGGCTTCCACCCGCTCAGAGTCAACCGTGTTGGGCAGCTTGAAGGTCCGGGTGAAAGAACCATACCGGCGCTCAATGCGATGGAAGTTCTCTTCCTTCTCTTCCTTTTCGAACTTGCGTTCGCCCTGGATGGTCAGCGTGCTGTTCTCCAAGCTCACCTTTAGGTCTTCTTCATTCACTCCCGGGATTTCCAGCTTGAGGACCACATTGTGCTCGTCCTCATAGACATCAACGGCTGGCGTAAAGCTCCCGGCGGTCAGCTGCTCCTTGCCGCCATTCTCAGCGAAGGTGCCAAGAAAGCTGGCCAGCTCACGGAAGGGGTCGATTCGGGTAATCATCGTCATGGTAGTCACTCCTCTTAAAAAAATGATGTTGAATTCAAAAGCCTTCGCTATCGCTATAACGTTAGCGTGATTGAATAATAAAATATGAGCGTATTGTTGTCAATATATGGACGGAATAAATATATATCTTTATTTTCAATGGTTTAGCTTATTTCACAGATAAAACATTTGAGATAGTGTGTCTCAGGAACTCCCAAGAGAATGGGATGGTCTTTTGCCTGAGTACGCTTTTCCAGAAGTTTGACTGACCGATGCGCGTCCTGTGCGGCCTCAGTCAACATGGCCGCAAAGCTGTCCTCATCGACGACAAAAGAACACGAACATGTAACCAGGATGCCGCCTGGGCGCAGCATCTTCATGGCGCGCAGGTTCATCTCTTTATAACCGCGCATGGCCGTAGGCAGGTTTTTTTTCGCCCGAGCGAAGGCCGGCGGATCGAGCACGATGACGTCATACTGCCGTCCGGTGGCAGAGTAGTCCTTCAACAGATCAAAGGCATTGGCCTCAATCCATTCGATCTCCGGCTTGCCAGCTGGTTTGCTGACAACGGCGTTTAGTTTTTCGTTTTGCTCCGCCGCCTCCAGCGCCTCGCGCGAGATATCTACGGCGGTCACCTTCTCGCAGACACGCGCCAGGTGGAGCGCGAATCCTCCCTGATAGGTGCAGATATCCAGCGCTTCGCCGCGTGCGTAGGCGGCGGCTGCCGCGTAGTTTTCCCGCTGATCAAGAAACGCTCCGGTCTTCTGCCCACTCAGAGCGTCGTAATGAAACTGCACGCCGTTCATGCTCACAGTCGTGTTGTTCTTTGCGCCGAGAATTAGCGAAGACACAAGTTCCGGTAGCTGTTCCAGTTCGCGTATGCGCTCGTCCACGCGCTCTACGATGTTCTCCACCTGCGTGAGCTCTCGGATCTGGTCGATGATGGCTTGTTTGCGCGCGGGCCTGTCCCATGCCTGGGCAAGAATCTGGAGCGTGTATACGTCGTTGTAGCGATCCACGATCAGCCCTGGCAGGCGGTCCGCTTCACTGAAGACCAACCGGTAGGCGTTCGATGAACTCACCACGCGGCTGCGATACGCTACGGCCTCCGCCAGTCTGCGGCGGACAAGCGCCATGAAGTCATCTTCCGAACGCAGCAGCTCCCGCGAAACAAACCGCAGCCTTATCTGTGAGGACGAGCTGAATATGGCCGAGCCCAACGGCTTGCCTCTGGGTCCTGCAACATGGACGAGCGCGCCTGGTTCCGCTCCGCCTTCGTCCGTTACATCGGATGCATAAATCCAGACGTGGCCGTCGCGAACACGCACGACGCCGCGGTCATTCACTGTAACTTGAGGAAGAAGCGGGCTAAGTTCCATCAGACGAACAGAATACAGGAAGGGTTCTTCTACTGTGTGGGAGTGATTTCGGCGGCAGACTCAGCGGTGGGTTCGGTTGCAGGCTCCGTTGCGGGTTCACCTTCGGCGGCGCGGGCCTTGGTTTTCTTCTTGGGAGGCTCCGGCGGTGGTGGAGCTTCATGCGCCGGGTCGTAGTAAAAAATCCGGCCGCAGGAATTGCAGGTAATCATTTGCTCGTTGGTGCGGATTTCCTCCCAGGTCTGCGGGCGAATCATCACAAAACAAGCCAGGCATTTCTGTTCACGCGCCTCGGCGATGGCATACTTGCGCTGCCGCATCAAGCGGTCATAGTGGGCCAGCGTGCTGTCATTCACGCTGGAGCGCAACTGCCCGCGTTTCTCCTGCAGCCCGGCCAGCAGTTTTTCGTCTTCCGCTGTCCGCACGCGCGCTTCAGATTTCTCTTTTTCCACGTCAACGGCTTCGACTTTTAGCTGTGCCTCCGCCGTCTTGAGCGATTTCTCTTCGTTTTCCAGTGCGATCATCAGCTCTAAAATCTTGTCTTCGCAGCCGCTGATCTGCTTCTCCGCGAATTCAACTTCATGCATCAGCGCGCGATATTCGTCATTCGTCTTGACGCTTGAAGATTGACTACGATACTTGACGATCTTTTCCTGGAAGCCTTTGATATCGGCTTCCAATTGGCGGCGGCCTGCTTCATTGGCTTTCAGGCTGGCTTTGGCCTTTTCCACTGCGGCCTTGTGTTCCGCCAGCTTTTCTTCGATGGCAGCGACCCGTTTGGGCAGGGCAGCCACTTCCTCGGTCAGGCGGCCAGCCTCCCGGTCAACTTTTTCCAACTCGATAAGCTTTTGCAGGTCTTGATTCATGGGAGAAGGGACTAAACATTGATTTTAGCACGCCGAAACGCCCCTTCAGCACACCATTTGAGGAGCTGAACTAGGTTTTTCCGCTGATTGCTGCCACCGAATAAGGCACCTAGACTCCTCCCGCAATGGCCGTAGAAATCATACGATTGCTTCTGGGCGTGCTGATCGCGGTTTTCCATCGTCCTCTGGCCACCAAGATCATGCAGCAGGAGCGCGCGCTGAACGGCTATTTCCGCAGCCGCGGCCTCTACCTTCCGGCCCCGGTCAGCGACACTATCGTCCAGAATTTTTATTTCGCCATTGGAATCTTTATCTGCCTGTTCGAAGCTGGCCGGATCTGGTTCGGTGTTAGTTAATTCTCTGTAAGAAGCTGCAGGGGGCTGTCCCATGGAGCAGTCGCAATCCCTCTCTGCTCCCGTCCACTCGGCCCCATGCGCGAGGAATATGGCCGTGGACTGACGTAAGTCACGGGCATCCCGCATTCCCACTAGAATTTCTTTTTGCTCAAATCAAATCTTTTGCTCAATCAAATCCAGGGACCCATATGAAAGACGGAAAAGGCGGTTTTGTTCGCACGATGTTGAGCGCCGTAGCATCCACGCTGGCTTTGCTGCTGACGGCATGTGGCGGCGGTGGCGCTAGCGCTGGTAAGCCGGGCGTACCCCCTCCAAGTGGAGGAAGCGCAGTAGCTGTCTCTGTTTCGCCCAGCGCCACCAGTATTTCTGCCGGCGGAACGCAGATGTTTGTCGCTTCGGTTTCCGGTACCTCGAACACCGGGGTCACATGGCAGGCAAGTGCCGGCACAATCTCCGGAACGGGGAATACCGTCAATTACACGTCGCCGTCAGCTCCTGGCTCCTATACGGTTACAGCAACCAGCATGGCAGACGCTTCAAAGTCCGGGTCTGCGACCATCACGGCCGTCACCGGCAGCACGACCAGTTGTAACGGTTTTTCTGTAGGCCAGGATGCGAGCCTGAATGGTTTCCGCCCATTTCCTGACTCCAATCCCTGGAACCAGGACATTTCCACCGCGCAGGTCGATGCGAATTCCAATACGATTATCGGCTTCATTGGGACCGGAGTTGGCTTACATGCGGACTTCGGCTCTCCCGCGATCGGCATTCCTTATGTGGTGGTAGATTCCACGCAAGCCAAGGTCACGGTGAATGTTGGGGGCTCAGCCGACGAAAGCGATGTAGTCCCCATGCCCGTCCCAGCCAATGCCCCTATTGAGCCGGGAGATGGCCACGTTCTGGTGATCGATAAAGGCGGATGCTGGCTCTATGAGCTTTTTCAGGGGTCATTGAACGCAGGGAAATGGTCGGCAACGAGTTCCACAGTGTGGGACCTGCTGACCTACAACAACCGTCCTTACACCTGGACTTCCGCCGATGCCGCCGGGTTGCCGATCTTTGCCGGGCTGGTCCGTTTTGACGAGGTGTCTTCAGGTTCCATCAATCATGCCATCCGTTTTACCGCGCCGGCGAGCCGGTCTGCCTTTGTGAGTCCAGCTACGCATTGGGCCGGCAATAGCAGCACGTCTCCTATTCCCATGGGCATGCGGTTGCGTCTGAAGCCTGGTTTCAATGTGTCGACCTTTTCTACAAGCAACCAGGTGATCCTCAATGCGATGAAGAAATACGGGTTGCTGATGGCGGACAACGGCAGTCCGATGTTCATTACCGGCGCGCCCGACAGCCGGTGGGACAACAACGACCTGCACAAGCTGGGGACCGTGACCGCGGACAACTTCGAGGTCGTGCAGATGCCCACCATTATTACGCAGGCGAATGTTCCGACAGGCGCGAAGCCAGCCATCAGCAGCTTCACCGCCTCCTCCACATCGGTCACGGTGGGAACGGCAGTTACGCTTTCATGGCAGGCAACAGGGGCTTCCTATTATTTGGTCGACCCACAGGCTGGGCCGGTTCGCGGTAGTAACGTGGTCGTCACTCCGTCAGCCACCACAACCTACACTCTCTCAGCAACCAACTCGTTCGGGAGAACGGAAAAGACCATTACGATACAAGTGCACTAAAGCGCAGCCGCGTCAGTCCTTCGGGATTGGTGGAGTAGGCTCTGCGCTTCCTCCGAAGACCAAGCGGCCAATCAGTACAAAAGCAATGGCGGCGTAGCCGGCGTATTTTGCGTACTCGCGCACCTGGACATCAGCCGATCCTCTCATGATCAGAGCGGCAACGAGCGTCGCAACGGCAAGCGCTAAACAAACCCAATAACTTTTTTTCCGTGTCCGCATAATTCCTTCGCTCTAGGCTTCTTTCCTTTGATAGTAAAGCACCCCGGCTGATCCTGCGAATCTTGGGGAACCAGCTGGAGATTCAGGAGTGACGGCAAACACAACGCCTGTGAATCGCTTTACGCGCAATGCTCAACTGTAATAGTTTGAAGGCGAACAAAGTTTCGTCGAAAAAAACAAAGAGAAGATTCTGGACGGGGTAAGATGCCAATCACACGCAGGACATTCTGTCATGGAGCATTTCACGTTGCGGCTGGTTTGGGAGGGGCTTCAGCACTTCGCGTCCCATTGAGCTTCCCACTATCTCCGCCGGCCAGCGCCTCAACTTACCTCAATCCTGTGCTGGCCGGCGATCATCCCGACGCTGGCGCCATTCGCGTAGGCGAAGATTTCTTTCTGACCCACTCCTCCTTTGACTACGCGCCCGGCCTTTACATCTGGCATTCAAAGGACCTGGTCAATTGGACGCTGGCTGCAGCGGCGCTCAAGAAATATTACGGGAGCGTATGGGCGCCTTATCTTTGCGAACACCAGGGCCACTTTTACATCTACTTCCCCTGTAACGCGCACCTGCACGTGGTCCATGCGCCTGCGCCGCTCGGTCCCTGGAGTGAGCCAATTGATCTGGGTGTACAGGCGATCGACCCAGCACACATCGCCGCTGATGGGCGCCGCTACCTCCACTTCAATGATGGATACATGCTGGAGCTATCGGCGGACGGACTCTCCGTCAAGCAGCCCGCGCGCAAAGTCTTTCAGCCCTGGCCCATTCCGGAAAAATTTCGCATCGAGTGCCAATGCCTGGAAGCCCCCAAGATATTCCAACGCGGTGAGTATTTCTATCTCACGGTGGCTGAGGGCGGCACCGCGGGTCCGGCAACCAGTCACATGGTGGTCTCCGCGCGCAGCAGGAATGTCGACGGCCCGTGGGAATATTCACCGTTCAACCCGATTGTGCATACGCGTTCGCGGGAAGAGCAGTGGATGTCACTAGGGCACGGACGCCTGGTGGACGCACCCGATGGTTCCTGGTGGATGACGTTGCATTCGTACGAAAATGGATTTCGCTCCCTCGGCCGCCAGATGTTGCTCTTGCCTGTGGAATGGACCAAGGATGGCTGGTTCCGCCTCCCTGATAGCATCTCCGCGGACAAGCCAATTCGCACGATAAAGACCGGAACGACACAAGCGGCACTCCCGGACTTCTCCGATGATTTCAGCACGCCGCAGCTTGACCTGCATTGGCAGTTCTGGCGCGAATTTGATACCGCCAGGTTCCAGACAGGCAATCGAGGCCTGGTGCTTGCGGCAAAGGGCACATCATTGTCCGACAGTCCACCGATCACTTGCATCACTGGACACCACTCCTATTCCGTGGAGGCTGATGTTGAGATCCAGCCAGGCTGTGAAGCCGGACTGCTGCTCTACTACAACCAGGAACATGCGTGCGGAATTCGTATGGGACCTAAAGGCATCGGCGTGAGGATCGCCAACGGGTATATACCCGAGACGGGCATCATCGCTGGCCGGGCCACATTGCGCATCGTGAATGACCGGCAGGAGATCGACTTCTACTACCGTCTACCTGGAGGCGATTGGATCCGGACGCAGCCTTCCGCCGAAATATCAAGCGTCAACCACAACGTGCTGGGAGGCTTTCTCGATGTTCGTCCGGCATTGTATGCATGCGGTTCCGGTCATGCCACGTTTCGCTCATTCAGACTGGTGAAAAGTCGATAACCGCCCTTACCGGTCACAAGCAAGCTATCTACCGTTTTTTGCCTGACGCGCCCCCTCCCGCTGCCGCCGGTGTGCCCTCCGTGGGCTGGCCGGTGTGGTAGTTCGGGAAAGCAGGCCGCTTGGCTATGGGACGCGGATTCTTCTTCAGCGAATCCATCACCAGCGCGACCGCTTTTTCCAGTTGTGGATCATGACCACTCATCCAGTCTTTGGGTGTCTGTTCAACTTCGTAGTCCGGGGCAACGCCGTGGTTCTCCACTTCCCAATCGCCCTTCGGACTGTAGAACGCTACGCGCGGAGCAGTCACGCTGCCGCCATCCATCAGGTTCGGGTAGTCGTAGATCCCTACCAGGCCGCCCCATGTGCGTGTGCCGACGAGCGGACCCAGTTTGGCGTCACGAAAATACCAAGGCAATGCGTCGCCACCGGAACCGGCATACATGTTGATGATCATCGCCTTGGGACCGAAGATGGCGCCTACGGGCGTGGTAAAGTCCTGGCCTTCGCGGGTCATCCAATAATTTTGCAGAGGACGGCGCAGATAGTCGATCACGTAGTCCGCCGCTGAGCCGCCGCCGTTGAAGCGCTCGTCGATGACCGCGCCTTCTCGCCCGATCTGGGCAAAGAAGTAGCGGTTGAAGGATGTATAGCCGCCAAATCCTGTGTCCGGCAGATAGACGTAAGCAATGCGTCCTCCGCTCAGTTGGTCGACCTTGTGCAGGTTGCCTTCGATCCATGCGCGATTGCGCAACGCGGCTTCCGTCTCAATGGGCACCACGGTCACGTTGCGGGAGCCTTTTCCATCCGCCGATGGCCCGACCTTGAGTATGGTCGACTTGTCCGCCGCGCCTTCAAACAGCGCAAAGACTTCGTCCGTCCCGCGCAGCTCTCTGCCATTGACAGCCAGCAGGTATTCGCCTTCCTGTACGTTCACGCCGGGTTGGGTAAGCGGCGCGCGCAGTTGCGGGTTCCAGTTTTCTCCCTGGTAGATGTGGGAGAAGCGGTAGCGTCCATTTTCTATCGCGTAATCGGCGCCAAGCAACCCAACTTTCCCCTGCTCCGACGGCGGCTCTGTGGGTGTGCGGATATACATGTGGCCCACGGTGAGCTCACCCAGCATCTCCGCCAGCAGGTAGCTGAAGTCGATGCGGCTGCCGATGTTTTCGAGGTAAGGTTCGTACTGTTTCCTGGTGGCCGGCAGGTTCAAGCCATGCAGGTTGGGATCGTAAAAGAAGTCGCGCTCAACGCGCCAAACTTCGTTGTACTCCTGCTTCCACTCCGCCCTGGGATCAGTAAGCACTTCCATGCGCGCCAGGTTGAGCGGCGTCTCTGGTTTGCCGGGTCCCGAGCCTGGTCCGGCGGCTGGGGCCGCAGCGGAGCCGATAAACCACTTCATACTATCTCTGCGGCCTTTGCTGTAAAGCATCTTCTTGCCGTCAAAGGAGACGCTGAAGTTGTTTGCGCCTTCCATCAGCTTTTCCGGTTTGCGCGACGTCAGATCAAAACGCCACAGCACGCTTTGCTGTTCCGGGCCCGGACGTGACGGCTCTTCCATCAGGAAAATTGTTCCGGCTTTTCCCGCGACCAGCTGTCCGTAATTGCGGGCCGGGATAGGCAGCGCCAGAATGCGCTGGCTGATGTTCCCGGCGTCAATCCTCACGTTGACTGCCTCACTTCTGCCGGCTTTGGCGGCGCGGGCATCCTGGGCTTTGGCTTTGTCTTCAGGACTTGCCGGCTCCTGTTCGCTTTTTTCTTCTGTCTTGGCGGTTTTATCGCCATCTGGCTTGGCGTCTTCCGCGGCTTTTTCTTCGTCGCTCTCCGGAGCCAGCGGGGAAGGCTGATCCTGGCGCAGAACAATCAGGTACGCGCTGCGCGTTACCGTACGATTGATGCTGGAAAGATCCAGCCAGCCGGTCGTCGGTCCCGCATCAGTGCTGGCGGTGAAGTATAGGTACTGTCCCTTCTGGTCGAAGGCCGGATAGCGCGCGTCGCTCAGGCCGTCGGTGAGTTGCAGGCTCTTGGCTTGCTCCAGAGAGTAAGCAAACACGGCGTGCATCTGGCTGGGGAGCTTTTTGGAATACGCGATCCAGCGGCTATCTGGCGACCACACGGGATCAAGCGTGCGCTGCGGAGCGTCATAGGCGTCAGAGTCCACTTTTACCGGCCTGCCTTTTGCCAGGTCGACGTACCATACGTTCAGGCGCTTGTCCGTGAACGCAATCTTCTTGCTGTCCGGCGACCAGATCGGCGCGTAATAAAACGACGGCTGGCCGCCCAGGTTGATCTTTTTGGGCTCGCTCATTCCGTCCGGGCTCTTCATGTAGAGCTGATATTCCCCCGACTCATCGGAGAAATAAACCACCCACTTGCCGTCGGGCGACCACGCGGGATCACGCTCCATGATGCCGGGCGTGTTGGTTAGATTGCGAACGTCACCTTTCTCGCCTGGCACGGTCAGGATTTCACCATGGGCCTCAAACACGGCGCGTGCGCCACTGGGCGAGAGATTGGCGGAGGCAATCTCGTTCTCAACTTTCTTGAAGTGCGGGCGAACATTAGGCAGGTCGGCAGGCACGGTCACCGCAACCATCTTCGACTTGCCGGTGGCCGGATCAAAAAGATTCAGCGAGCCGAACTGTTCATACACAATCGCGCCGGGGCCTGCGGACGCGGATTTGATATCAGAGCCATTGCCGGGTAACGCCGGCTCGACTTTTTTGCTCTTCGCATCGTAGACAAACAGGCTGACCGGGCCGCTACGGTCCGAGAGGAAGTAAACCTTGTTCGCCACCCACATGGGATATCCATCATTCGAGGTATCACGTGGCACCTGCTCCAGGCTCAGGTCGGCAAGGTTCGTGACCCATATGCGTGACGCCTTTCCGCCACGATAGCGCTTCCAGCCAATGGCTGACAGACGGCGCGTGTTGTCCACGGGAACATACGCGATGTGCTTTCCGTCGGCGGAGAAGGCCCCGAATTCCGCCGTGGGCAACGGAAGCTCGTGCGGCAACCCGCCATCGAGTGAAACGGTGAACAGCCGGTTGAAACGCGAATAACTATTGCGCGAAGAGTGGAAGAGCACCTGTGAGCCGTCATGCGACCAGCCGACAACTTCATCCACCGAGGGATGGTGCGTGAGCCGCTTGGGCACACCGCCTGCGCTGGGCATTACGTAGACATCCACGTTGCCGTCATAGTCGCCGGTGAAAGCAATCATGCTGCCGTCAGGAGAAAAGACCGGGTCCGTCTTGGTTCCGGTGCCGCTGGTAATCAGGTGGGCCTCGCCGCCCTCGCGCGACACCAGCCAGAGATCGCCTGCGTAAGCAAATGCAATATGTGTCTTGGAAAGCGTAGGTTTCTGTAACAAGAGCGGGCCGCTGGCATGGGCGCTAGGCGCGCAGAAACAGACAACGACAAAAGCGACAAAAGAGGAGAAGAACTTCTTCATAAGACACCACCAGGAGCGAAGTAGCATTCAAGCAGCAGCCCAGCTTACCAGCAGTTCCAGTGGTGAAACAAGCGGCGTGAGTACTTAGCTCATGAACCATCCCTGAAGTACTGCCAGACGCTGCGCTGACATAGAAAATAGAGAAACATTGAGTGATGATGACGCCGGTGACGCTTTTCAACCAATCCCCGGTTACGAACAAGCTCACTACATCCCCGCTGCCATCGACCACGAATAGTACTACGGCGAACCACCACGCCCATTGCTTGCGTCGGACCAGGCCATGCGCTGCCGATGCCGTAGCAACTCCAAGCACCAACAAAAATACGCCGGAGATCCTGCCGATCGAGCGGAACATCGCTGCGCCAGGTTTATTGAGCTCCCACAGCCGGTCCATCAGCCGGTTGGGAAACAACAAAGAAATTCCTACAGTCACGGCAATCACCGTTGCCATAAACAGGAATGCGGCCACGATTGGGACCGCTCTCGGCCTTTGCTCCATTGCATACGTCCCTATCTCATACAGTACGGCCTACCGCTTGCGGGCTTTTCGCGGTGCAGGCTTGCGGCGCGCCTTTGGAGCTACTACCAGCAGCACCGCCACATGGGCAATCGCGGCGTTGTCTGTTCCCATGCCTTCCGGGGTCTTAGCTTTGACGCCGACTTGATTGGGCTTGATTCCCAGCAGGCCGGCCACGCGCTTCTGGATGGTGGCAGCGTGCGGGCCGATCTTTGGCTCGGCCAGGATCAACGTGGAATCGACGTTGCCCACTGTGTAGCCGGCGCGGTGAACCTGCTTGAGCGCTTCCTGGAGAAAAATTACGGAGTCCGCGCCCTTCCACTTGGGATCGGACGGCGGGAAGTAGCCGCCGATGTCGCCCGCGGCCACCGCGCCCAGAAGCGCGTCGGTCAGGGCGTGCAGTAGCACGTCGCCGTCAGAGTGTCCTGAAAGACCTTTGTCATAAGGCAGTTCGATGCCGCCAATCTTGAGCGGAACACCGGATTTGAATTCGTGTGAGTCCCAACCGTAGCCGATTCTCATTTTCACCACAACCTTTACCACTGATTGGCACTGATAATACTGATCAGAAAAAAGAAACTTCGGGTTTAGATTTTAAGAGTGCTCACTGTTTGGTTTCCTTATTATCAGTTTCATCCGCGCAAAATCAGTGGTTGGATTTCCTGTGCTTGTGCAAATTGTCGAGTAGTAGTCTGCGCATTTGAGGTTTTGGGCCAAAATTCAAGACTAGTCCCAGTTCAAGATTAGTGGCCCGCGGATAGTTAATCACCTGGGACTCATGGGCAGCCACAATGCATTCTGCGGTCTTGAGTTCGAGCAAAATGATGCCGTTGACTACTAAATCAGCCTTGAAATCACCAACGTTCCTGCCACGAAAAAACACCGAGACTGGCACTTCTTCCGCAACAGTAAGCCCCTTGTCGCGAAGGGCCAGCGCAAGGGCTCTGCGATAAACGGATTCAAGAAAGCCAAACCCAAGCTCATTGTAAACGTCGTAAAAGACACCAATAATCTTCTCGGTTAGATCAGAGTGCTTGTAGCTCGAATCAGTCGTCATGATTTTTCGTTTTTTACCACTGATTACACAGATGACACTGATTAGAAAAAGAGCCAAATCCGGCTTTTACGATGGAAATAGTTCCGGAGAACGCTCAAGTGCTCAATCCAAATCTTTTAATTTCCTTCCGATCAGTGTCATCAGTGTTGATCAGTAGTGAGACCTTAAAAGGAATTCCGCCAGCTCCATGTCTGCCGGTGTGGTGATCTTGATGTTCCTGGGCGAGCCCATGACCACCGAGACGCTCTCTCCCAGCCGCTCCACCAGGGACGCCTCATCGGTGCCGGTAAAGCCGTCCGCCGTGGCGCTGTCGAAGGCGCGTTTGATCAGTTCATAGCGGAAGCCCTGCGGTGTCTGCGCCTGGACCACGCGCTCACGCGGAATCGTCGAGGTGATGATGGCGCCATCCGCAGTGCGTTCGACTTGCTTGATCGTGTCCACGGCAGGCAGTCCGGCGATCGCGGCGCCATGCTTTTCCACTTCATGCACCACTTTGGCGATAATCTCATCATCCACAAATGGCCGCACGGCATCATGGACCAGAACAACATCGTCGGCCACTGCCTTCAGGTTGGCAAGTGCGTTGGCAACGGACTCCTGCCGGTGCTCTCCACCTTCCACAACGGTGACTTTGGCGGCGAGTTTTTCTTCTTCCAACTGGCGGCTGAAACGTTCCATCTCATTCTTGCGCAGCGCCACCACGATCTGGCTGACCTGCTGATTGCGGGCAAAAACGCGGAGAGTATGAATGACAATAGGCGTACCGTTGATCTCAAAAAACTGCTTTGAGGGAACACCTTTTTTACCCGCAGGCGCCATGCGCGTGCCAAGACCAGCAGCAGGGATGATCACAATGACCTTCATCGGGATGAAAAGTATAGCAACTATTTCCGCAACCTCGAAGTCGAAGCAAAGAACGGTAGTGGGCTAAGTAGCCCACTACCCAAAGAACGCGGCCGACGACGGCTGCGTTCCAATAGCTCCGGGGGGTTAAAAAACGCGAGGTAAAGGTCTATCCTGACTTAGCGTGATTGAAAAGATTCACAAATACATCGTGAAGCAGCAACTGCTCCGGCCTGGAGACCGCCTGGGAGTGGCCGTCTCGGGCGGCGCGGACTCAGTAGCGTTGTTGCGGGTGCTGGTGGAGCAGCGGCAGGGCCTTGGCATTGTGCTTTCCGTGGCGCACTTCCATCACCAGATCCGGGGCGCTGAAGCTGATGCCGACGAACAATTCGTAAAAGACCTGGCAAAGAAACTTGCACTGGAGATGCACTCCGGCTCGGCCGATGTTCCAGCCCATGCACGCGAGCAAAAGATCAGTCTGGAAACGGCCGCGCGGGAACTGCGGCACCAGTGGTTTGCGGAATTGATCGGGCAGGGTAAGGTGGACAAGATTGCAACCGCGCACACACAGGACGATCAGGCGGAGACCGTCCTGATGCGTCTGCTGCGCGGCGCAGGAACACGCGGCTTGGCCGGCATAGCGCCGGAACAGAAAGAAAAACACCTGGTACGACCGTTCCTTGAGATCAGCCGGCGGGAGATAGAGGCGTACCTGGCCGCGCTCGATCAGCCGTGGCGCGAGGACTCCACCAACCGCGACCCGGCCCATACGCGAAACCGCATCCGCCATGAACTGTTTCCTTTACTGGAACGCGAGTTCAATCCAGCGATTCGGGATACGCTTGCGGATCTGGCAGAGATCGCCAGAGCAGAAGAGGATTATTGGAGCGCAGAGGTCCACTCCCTTCTGCCCCGACTGGCGCGTCCGGGCAAGCCCAGCCGCAGTGGCCGCACCACCAGCGGCGAAGCTGCTGATGTTGTCGCGCTGGATCTGGTCGCATTAAGGCATCTACCTCTGGCCGTACAGAGGCAGGTGCTTCACAAGACGGCGGAGCAGTTCGGCGCAGCACTAGATTTCAAGCATATTCAACAGCTTACAGAGCTTGTCTACAAAACTAAGCCGGGAAAGTGTGAGCAATTGCCGGGAGAATTACTGGTGACGTGCACGCTAAGAGAACTCCAATTCAGCCGGAAGCTCAAGAAAGAAAAGCAAGACTCTGCGGTTGACTACCAGTATTCCCTTTCAATTCCCGGTGAAATAGCGGTCCCTGAACTGGGACAGATCATCCGCGTAACGGTAATAAGTGCTGGGAAACAAGGGTCTTCAGCGTATAATGAGACATCGCTTCTAGCCCGTGCTCTGCTTGCGCCGCAGTTGACGATTAGGAACTGGCGCTCAGGTGATCGATTTTTTCCGGCGCACACTCACTCCCCAAAGAAAGTAAAAGAGTTGCTCCAGTCCGGTCGGCTGGCCCACAAGTTCACGTCTGCTGAGCGCAAGAATTGGCCGGTAGCGGAGAGCGAAGGCAAGATCGTTTGGATGCGAGGCTTTCCCGTACCCCAGGCTTATGCGGCCGTACAGGGAGAAGCGGTCTTGATTGAAGAACTGAATATGTCTTCTGGAGCGAAATAAAGAATGAGCGAAGTTTTGCCACAATACACGCGGGTGATCTTGCCGGCCGATAAAATCAAGAAACGTGTGCAGGAGCTTGCCCGCCAGATCTCTGAAGACTTCCGCGGAAAGACCCTGTATGTCGTCGGGGTCATGGAAAACGGCTTTATTTTCATGGCCGATTTGGTCCGTGAGCTGGACATGCCGGTCGTCTGCCAGTTTGTGAAGGCCGAATTCAAGGACACTACGTCCGCCACCGAGATTTTTTTCAGCCCGGAAGTTGATGTAACCGGGCAACATGTTCTGCTGGTCGAGGCGCTGGTGCAATCAGGCGTGACGAGTGAGTTCCTGCTGCGCAACCTGATGGGCCGCGGGGCCAGTAGCGTAAAGCTGGCCGTCCTGCTGGACAAGCAATCCGCCCGCCGTGTTTCTCTGCAACCTGATTACTTTGGTTTTCTTATGAATGAAAATTTTGTGGTTGGTTATGGCTTAGGTCAGCAGCATTTTGGCCGAAATCTCCCGTATATCGCCGGTCAGGTGGAGAAAGCCCAGGGCTAAGTGTTTTCCTGCACACACGCTGGCGGAAACGGGTATAAAATCTTGTCAGTGGAAAGTTTGGACCGTGGACAAGTTCCTGAGCATCCAATCTGGAGCGACATCCGAACCTTAAAAATAAGGACGGGAACATTTCCTGTTATGCAGCGTCTTAGTATAGATGGCTGGTTTGTAAGAGGACCAGCGGGCGCGGATCGGACCTGAGGGTTCTCTCGCCAGGAATTTAGGAGTCATTAAGTGAATTCGACATTCAAAACGGTAGTTTTGTGGGTCACCCTGCTCGCGGTGGGCGTTGTTCTGTGGAGAATGATCCAGGGCGGAAGTAATACCGCCAAGCAACATGAGCCTACCTATAACGAATTCAGGCAACAGTTCGATGATGGAAAAGTTGCGGAAGTTACCGTTGTCGGTAACGAATTGCAGGGAAAATACCGCGATGGAAGCGCCTTCCACCTGACCGTGCTGGCTACGAATCAGAACTTGCTCAAGGCGCTCGACGACCGCAAAGATGTTCGGGTCACGTTCAAAGAAAGCACAGGCTGGAACTGGCCCAGTGCCGTCATCACGTTTTCTCCCTTTCTTCTGCTCGGCGTCCTTTGGTTCGTAATGATCCGCCAGATGCAGACTGGAGGCAACAAGGCTCTGAGCTTCGGCAAGAGCCGTGCCCGCCTGCTCTCCATGCAGCAGAAGAAGATCACGTTCAAAGACGTGGCTGGGGTTGATGAAGCCAAAGAGGAGTTGCGGGAAATCATCGAGTTCCTGCGCGAAGCGCAAAAATTTCAGAAGCTCGGCGGACGCATTCCTAAAGGCGTCCTGCTGGTCGGACATCCCGGCACAGGCAAGACCCTGCTGGCGCGTGCCGTTGCCGGCGAAGCCAACGTTCCTTTCTTCAGCATCTCTGGTTCGGACTTTGTCGAGATGTTTGTTGGCGTCGGCGCCAGCCGTGTTCGTGACCTGTTTGAGCAAGGCAAGAAGAACGCTCCCTGCATCATCTTTATCGACGAAATTGACGCTGTCGGCCGTCACCGTGGCGCGGGCCTGGGCGGCGGACACGACGAGCGTGAGCAGACCCTGAACCAGTTGCTGGTCGAGATGGATGGCTTTGAATCGAATGAAGGCGTGATCCTGATCGCCGCAACCAACCGTCCTGATGTGCTTGATCCGGCGCTACTGCGGCCTGGCCGCTTTGATCGCCGCGTAGTGGTTCCGCTTCCTGATGTTCGTGGACGCGAAGAGATCCTCCGCGTGCACACGCGCAAGATTCCGCTGTCGGATGACGTTGATCTTTCCATCCTGGGACGCGGCACACCGGGCTTCTCCGGCGCCGAACTTTCCAACATGGTGAATGAAGCGGCATTGAACGCGGCGCGCAACAATCGCAAGTCGGTGCTGATGTATGACTTTGAGCTGGCCAAGGACAAGGTCATGATGGGCGCTGAGCGCAGAAGCATGGTGCTGACGGAAGAGGAAAAGAAAGTCACCGCATACCATGAGGCCGGACACGCCATTGTGGCCGCCCTGATGCCTCACGCCGATCCGCTGCATAAGGTCACGATCATCCCGCGCGGAATGGCGCTGGGCGTGACCATGCAACTGCCGGAGACCGACAAGCACAACTACACGCTGGATTATCTCTCCACGCAGATCGCCGTCATGATGGGCGGACGCATTGCGGAAGAGATCTTCCTGAGCCAGATGTCCACCGGCGCCGGCAATGATATTGAGCGCGCTACGGAACTCTCGCGCAAGATGGTATGCGAGTGGGGCATGAGCAGCCTGGGCCCGCTGACTTTTGGCAAAAAAGAAGAACAGATCTTCCTGGGCCGGGAACTGGCGCAACATCGCGATTTTAGCGAGGAGACCGCGCGGGAGATTGACTCAGAAGTACGCCGCTTGGTCAATACCGGTTATGAAAGCGCCAAGAAGATCATCCTGGAAAACCGTGACACCCTGATCCGCATTGCCCTTGCCCTGCTGGAGCGCGAAGTATTGGATGCCGCGGAACTCAAGCTAATTATGGAAGGCAAGCAACTGGCGCCGAAGGTAATCCCGCAAAAAGGCGACGACGGCGTCCAGCAAGTGCTGAAACCGGAACCGGGACGCACTCCGGGAATCCTGCCGGGAAAACCGTCGCCGGCATAACTTCCGATTCAGAATTCAAACCAACAGGGCGGCTTAGGCTGCCCTGATTTTTTGGGTTCACAAATTCTTAACTCAAAAGTGCGTCCCCAAAGCGATACAAGTGTCAGCCCCAGTGGAAGTTCTCATGAACAAATGACACGGTCTAGAAAACCTGAATCAGCGGCTTGCCCCGCGGCAACACTTCTCCTATCTCTACAGCCAGTACTCCCGCACCCTGGAGAGCCTCCACCAATCCTTCAGAATCTTTGCGCGCAACGGAGAGCAGCAATCCGCCCGCGGTCTGCGGATCAAACAGAATGGCTTTGATTTCTTCCGGAACCGTGGCTTCATAGCTGACCAGGCATTCGGCAAATTCACGGTTATTTTTCAGGCCGCCGGGAATATAGCCCGCACGCACGCAATCCAGCGCGCCTTCGAGCAGCGGCACCAGCTCCGAGTTGATTCGCAGTGAAACATCGCTTCCCGCAGCCATTTCGCGGGCATGGCCGATAAGGCCGAAGCCGGTGACGTCCGTGGCTGCGTGGACCTCGAACTTGCCCGACGCCGCGATCTCCGCCGCCGTGGCATTGAGTGTGGTCATGGACTTGACCGCCCCATCGATCCATTCCTGTTTCGCCAAGCCGCGCTTGATTGCAGTGGATATCACGCCGGTCCCCAGGCCCTTGGTAAACACCAGCGCGTCCAGAACCTTGGCATTGGCGTTGGCCAGCACTTTGTCCGGATGGATCATGCCAGTGACGGCATAGCCAAACTTGATCTCCGGATCGCGCACGCTGTGCCCGCCCACAACGGTGCAACGGGCTTCCATCATCTTGGAGAGGCCGCCAGCCAGAATCCGCTCCAGGATGTTGAGGTCGCCTTGGTCGGGGAAACAGACCATAGCCAGTGCGCTGAGGGGCCTTCCACCCATGGCGTAAACGTCGCTCAAGGCATTTGTAGCCGCGATCTGGCCGAAGGTAAAAGGGTCGTCCACGATGGGCGTGAAGAAATCCACGGTCTGTACCAGGGCTTGTGTGGCTGAAATTTTGTACACTCCGGCGTCGTCGGCTTTATCAAAGCCAACCAGGACGTTCGGGTCATGTTGCCGGGCTAATTTCCCAAGCACCGTGTCCAGCGCCGCCGGACTCAGCTTGCTTGCTCAACCCGCGGCTTTGACCTGCTCGGTAAGCCGGACTGTCTTTACTTCTGCCATGCAGACATTCTACCTGTCCGCGAGCAGTCAGCACTCAGCCGTCAGCCCAGGATACTTCACGACATCGCCGCATCCGAAAGAATGGATTCACCAATCATGGTGTCGTGCTATCGTAGCCTACTCTCGTATCAGCAAGGTCTTCTGCTTTGTCGACATCCGGGCAAGAGTTCCGGAAAAGAAGAGAAGGTAGGCAAGCCAATGGATATTGCAAAGTTAGTTCTGGAATACATCAAGGCTCTGGCTTGGCCGATAACGGCCCTCATTCTGGCTGCGATTTTTCATGCGCCACTCAAAGAAATCCTTGCGCGGCTGCGAAAAGCAGTATTGCCAGGGGGTGTTTCTATCGAACTCCAGGACGAAATTCAGAAGGCTAAAGAGCTTTCGAGGCAGGTCGAAGCAGCGCCTACACCTTCTGATCGGCCGAGAACCCCAATGATCCCATTGACCGAGGCTAATGCGAGGTTACTGTCTCTCGGCTTGCAGCCTGTTAGTAGTGGCCTCGATATGTCATATTATCGAGAAATCGCCCAAACCGACCCGACCCTAGCCCTTGCTGGCTTACGAATCGAAATTGAGATTCTAGTTAAAAATATAGCTGCTGGTTTTAAGGTGGAACACAAAAAAGTTGAACCCGTAAGTTCGTTGTTGCGGCGCTTACTTGATCACGGAGCAATCACCCACGAACAAGCGGAGTTGGCTCGTAAAATATTGAGCATTTGTAACAAAGCGATTCATGGACAGACCGTTTCCCAAGAAGAAGCGCAGGAAGTGATTGACGCAGCGGCTGTCATAGCTCGCGATTTTCTTGCGTGGTTGAGTTGGGGATTTGACGACAACTGGAGACCGAAAAGCCTTGGCGCGCCAAGCTAGAGACTGCCTGATTAGCCGCGTCGAACAAAAACCATCGTCTATTGCTTGATGGGACGCGAGGAACCAGCCAGTACTGCCTCCTTCGCGCCCCTATTTATGTGTAGTTATGGTGAGATCGGTTTCAGCTGGACACAGGCGCGGCCTACGCTATTTTTCGTTTTAGCGCGCTGGCGAAGAATTCCTGCGCGCGCTCTCCCATTTCCTTGGGACTCAGGTCTTCTTTGTGCGTGGCGACGCCCCAGCTATATCCAAAGGGATCGATAAGGCTTCCATAGCGGTCGCCCCAGAACTGGTCGGCCACGGCCATGGATTCCTTGCCCCCGGCCGCGATGGCCTGTTTGAAAAGTTCGTCGACGTTGGGGACGTAGACGTTCAGAATGCCGGTACAGCCGCCCAGCGTTTGCGGGGATTTGATGGTGCCCATATGTGAGTTTTCATCGGCAATGAAAACGACGGAGTCGCCGATTTTCAGCTCAGCATGCATGATCTTGCCGTCAGGACCCGGCATGCGCATGAGTTCCTGCGCGCCGAGCGCCTTCTTATAAAATTCAATTGCTTTGGCCGCGTCCCGTACCACGAGACCGGGCGTCACTGTGTGAAAGCCTTCAGGAATTGGTCTTGCATGAGTCGTCATGATCTGTCTCCTTTTCTTGATGGCTGGACATAAAATGTCACAGTTGACGTTGTGGCATACATAAAATTCTACTCGTCTAAAATGTTGCCGGAATGAATAATTGAAGATCTGCTGAAAAAAGATTGAGAAGAACGGCAGTCAGTAAAGTTTCATAACTAACGTGTTAGATGAGATGTAATATCACGCGGTTGTTCGACTTGTAACGTTTCTCTGTAACTCCAAGCGCATCTTAAATGTTTGTTTTCAACTATCTCCGCCGCGGCGGCGGCGTTATCACGCGCAAGCACGGCGGCTTGCACGTGCGAATCTTCCATAACAAAGGCACGACCGCGGGGATCACGGGGCTTCTGATATCGACCCTTTTCTTTGCTCTCATGGCTTGGGGTTTCTCGGATCCCTTCCGCCATGTCGGCTGGTCGAGAGAGCTGCTTTATCTCTTGCCGCTTCCCATTCTGCTTGTTCTCCCGTACTTGATCGTTTTGCGCATCGTGATTTGGAAGGCGTTTGGCCAGGAAGAAATTTTGGTGGAAAACGGAGTATTCCGCTGGACATGCACTTCCCTCTGGTTGAGCGATGAATTCAAGACCCCGACCAGCAACATCTCCGCAGTGAGCGCCGTAACACGGTGGTTCGGGGACAATCACGTGGATTTCACGACGCAGGACCGCACCTATCGGATGGGCGACAAGATTCTCCGCGACGAGGCTGTCCAACTCGCCCACGCATTGAAGCGAGCCATAGGATTGCACTAAACGACCCTCTGCTCGAAGCCAGGACTTTATCTGACGCGCCTTCAACCCCTACGCTGGTTTATACTTTGCTTGCTATGACACAAACTTTGTCGCCCGACCACGCCCTCTTTTTGCTTCGCACCGTCTTCTTGCCCGTGCTGGAGCGTGAGACCGCCACAACCAAGCGCGTCATCGAAGCCATCCCGCCCGGCAAAGGTGACTACCGCCCGGACGCTGTGTCCAAAACCGCGCTGGAACTGGCATGGCACATTGCCGCCTCAGAGAAGCGTTTCTGGAACGGCATTGCGGACGGCGAGTTCAACTTCTCGCCCATCAACCGTCCGGATGCGGTCAAAAACTCAGCCGATGTCGCGGGCTGGTACGGAGAAATGCTAGCGGCCGTCCTGCCGCGATTGCAGCAGCTATCCGCCGATCAACTCGCGAAGATCATCGATTTCCGCGGCATCTTCCAGGCGCCGGCAGTAACGTATTTTCAGACGGCGCTAATGCATTCCAGCCACCACCGCGGGCAACTCTCAACCTATTTGCGGCCCGCGGGTGGAAAAGTTCCGTCGATCTACGGCGAGAGTTACGATTCCGCGGAGGCCCGCAAGGCAGCCGGCGGCGGATCTTAAGACGTTCTAGCAGATGATTGGCGACTAGCAATATCATGATTGGCGACCAGCAACATCAATGACCAGCAGTGCCAGCGCGATCACCAGTCAACGCCGTATCACGGTGCTACTATTTACCTGGGCCGCAGGCAGCGTGGACGCGACCATGTACCTGACTGGACACGTATTTACCGCCAACATGACCGGCAACGCTGTGCTGCTGGGGATCGCTGCCGGACAGGGCAAGAGCACGGACGCCGTACACTCCGTAGTAGCGTTGCTGGCGTTTGTCGCTGGTATTGTCATCGGCGCGATGCTGGTAGGCGAAGGCGGCAAACCGAAGAGATGGACCCTGGTCCGGCGGGCCGTGCTGGTGGAAACCATTATCCTGGCCATCTTCCCTGCTGTTCGCCGAGTGCCACTGGAGAACAGCGTGGTTATTACGTTGATGGTTGCTGTGTCTGGACTGGCCATGGGACTACAGAGCGCTGCCGTAAGACGCTTGAACCTCCCCGGCATCGCGACCACATACATCACCGGAACCATAACCAGCTTGTTTTCCGGGTTGGTCCACCACCACTGGGGGTCAGGACCGCGAGACGTGGATCCAAGTGCGGTAAAGTCCACGTTGCGCTTGCAGGCGGCAGTCTTCCTTACATACACCATCGCCGCTGTAGCTAGTGGGGCGCTGTACCGGCACTGGCCGACTGCCGTGACCTTGTTGCCGTTGATCGCAATCGGATCGGTGACCATCTACATGTATTTCCAGCATTATCGAAGACACGCAGCAGATAGCGGCCAGGTAGTCAGCAAATAGTGCCAAGCCGTGTTGCTCCGATCACCCGATTTCCCGATCACCAGATCACCCGATTTGTCCCCGGTTGCGTATACTGTACGCGCATCGCAAAGCCCTACCGAGGAAAGCAATCATGCCCCTGACGAATCATCAGTTCCGACTTGCCGCCCGCCCCCAGGGACTGCCCAAGCGGAGCGATTGGAATTATGTGGAAGAGCCGGTCAAAGACCCGGGTCCCGGCCAGATATTAATCAAAGTCTTGTACATCTCGCTTGATCCGGCCATGCGCGGATGGATGAATGAAGGCAAATCTTATGTCCCGCCCGTTGGCATTGGCGAAGTCATGCGCGCTGGAGCGTTGGGCCGCGTGATCGCGTCGCAAAATCCCGGGTACGCCGTGGGTGATCATGTACTCGGCATGCTTGGCATGCAGGAGTATGCGCTGTCTGAGGGCAAGGGATTGAACAAGGTTGATCCCAAGCTGGCGCCGTTGCCGGTGTATCTGGGCACGCTCGGCATGCCGGGCATGACCGCCTACTTTGGTCTGCTTGACGTTGCCGCGCTGAAGTCCGGCGACACAGTGGTGGTTTCAGGCGCGGCAGGAGCGGTCGGAATGCCGGTGGGGCAGATCGCCAAGATCAAAGGCTGTCGCGTGGTAGGCATTGCCGGCGGCCCAGAGAAGTGCCAGTACGTAGTGAATGAGCTGGGCTTCGACGCCTGCATCGATTACAAAAACGAAGATGTAAAGGAAGCGCTAAAACAGCACTGCCCCAAAGGCGTCGACGTATATTTTGACAACGTTGGCGGCGACATTCTCGACACCGTGCTCACGCAGATCAATCGCGGGGCGCGCATCGCCATCTGCGGCGCCATCTCGCAATACAACAGCACTACGGGAACCAAGGGGCCATCGAATTATATGTCGCTGCTGGTGAATCGCGCGCGCATGGAAGGCTTTCTGGTGTTCGATTTTGCCGCGCGTTACGGTGAAGCAGCGCGGGAAATGGCCGGATGGATGGTCCAGGGCAAGCTCAAGTCGCGCGAAGACGTTGTTCCCGGACTCGAGACCTTTCCGGAAACGTTCCTCAAGCTCTTTAAGGGCGAGAACTTTGGCAAGCTGGTAATCAAAGTAGCGGATTCGTAACGTTACGCGCTGCCACCATCAAGCACCATGCGGATTTGTTTTGCGTAGTCCGCGCTGTCGCGGTCGCCGGTAACCAGTTCAATCTGCTTAGGGCTGGTAACGCCGATCCGCAACTGTACGGCGCGCGCGATCTGCTCCTGATCAAAGATCGCTCCCTGACTTACTTCAGGCGTAGTACCGAAATGGCGCAGCAAGGCCACGCCCACGGCGTCGATCGCCACACGGTCCGTTCCCGCTAGAATTACGTTGGCCTGCACCAGCTTGCCCTGGTCGGGCCCGCCATTCACAAAGGCCTCCACGCCATCCAGCACGATCAAATCAGGACGGTATGCCGCGTTGATCTCCGCAATCATGTGGCGCTGGTGCGGAGAAGAGTGCAGTTCACGCATAAAGTTATAAGAATTGCCGGGAACAAACTTTGCCGCCAGTCCCACGGAGTTTTTCAGGGACAAGGTGAAATGCCCGCCATAGCGATGCGTCTTGAGACAGCAAGTCTGTACGATCCCTCCGGCTTTGCGAACGACTTTCGGCAGCGCGAAGCCCTGTTGCCAGTGACCGTCAGTCTGTTTGACGACATCCCAGTCATCGGGACCAAGTTCGTCAAAGACCACAACCTTTGTATCCAGCTCTTTGCCCAGCTGGAACGCGTTCTTCTTGACCATCACCTCGCGGGTATTGCCCATGCCGCTGCGGTCGCCAACGGTAAGCGGCCCGGAGCCCATGGCTTTGAGCTTGCGCAGGATCGCCAGCAGCGTGTCTTGATGCGTGGAACCGGGAGTGATGTCGGCGCTGTTGAAGTTCGGCTTAACGAACAGATCTTTTCCGCGGAAGCGCTCCACGTTCAGCAGGTCGATGGCTCGGGTCACTCCTGCGGCACGGTCCGTGGTCTTCACGAAGGCGACACGCGCCGTCGTCGATGGGATCTGGTCAAGCTCAAACGCTCGGAGCAGAGAAGGCGCGAAGACCGCTGCTCCTAATGTGGTCGATGCATCTTTGAGGAACCGTCTGCGATCCATGTCTGTCTATCCTCCGGCCTCGTCTTATATTGGACACCCAAAAGAGCCCGCGATGCAAGGCGTAGTTGATGAGCGACTGGGCCTTGTGTAAGGTTATTCCGCTACTGGACCGCCTTTGCAGAATCGACCTGTAATCCAACGACCGAGCCCTCGTGCACCGCTCGCATTGGCTGCCGCAGCTTTTGCCGGCGGAATATGGCTTGCCGGCCACGTGCAACGTGAGCCTGCGCTGTGGGCATGGTCAACAGCTGTGCTGGTGCTGTGCGCGTTTGCAGCGGTCTTCAAGAACAACGGACGCCTGGCACAACTTTCGGCAATCCTGGCGTTGCTGTGTGTGGGTTCGTTTGCCCGCGTAGGGACGCCTCAACAAAGGCCCGTTGTCGTGCCGCCGGAGTTTTTGACCGGCGTCCGCGTCGAGATCGTCGCGCACATCACCAATGATGGCGCTGTGCTGGCCGGAGGCAAACCACGGGAGCGTTTCGATCTGCAAACGGAGGTCATCCAGCTCGACAACCTCAAGTTCACGCAGCCGGTCGGTATCCGGGCAACGGTTTTTTCCCAGGAAATAGAAACAGACGAAGACCAGGAACAGGCAGCGGCGCAACTTCCTCATCTTGCCTACGGTGATCGGGTACGGCTGACGGCCAAGCTTCGTATGCCACGAAATTTCCACAATCCAGGCGCCTTTGACTACGAAGGTTACCTGAGCGGTGTGGGAATATCGTCCCTGGCCTCGGTGAAGCCGGGAGACATTGAATTATTGCCGGGAACATCGGGCAGCCACCTGGGATTCTGGCGCAGCCGGGTCCGTCACAGCATTCTGGAACACATCACCAGCAGTAAGGTCAGCCTGTGGAGCCGCGAAGATGCGGCCCTGTTTGCCGCCATGATCATCGGCGACGACTCTCTTCTGTTGCGCAACGTGCGCGAAGAATTCCAGGAGACAGGCGTTTACCATCTGCTGGTAGTGTCTGGGATGAACGTGGCTCTGCTGGCGATTGCCGTATTCTGGCTGGTTCGCCGGTTGCGGCTGCCGGAATGGGCGGCCTCAGTCGTGACCATCGCGCTCTCGGTCTTCTACGCTTACATTGCGGGGATGGGCGTGCCGATTGTGAGGGCCGTGCTGATGTTGTCCGTTTTTCTCCTGGCGCGCCTGCTTTACCGCAATCGCGCCGCCCTCAATGCTACCGGCCTGGCCGCGTTGGTAGTGCTGGTGCTTTCGCCGGCGGCGCTGTTTGAAGCTGGGTTCCAATTAACGTTCCTGGCGTTGCTGGCCATCTCTGGAATCTGCCTCCCCGTCCTGCATCGGACGTCTGCCCGGTTCCGGCGGGGACTGCAAAACTTTGACTCTACAACGTATGACATAAGCCTGGAGCCACGGATCGCGCAGTTCCGTCTTGATCTGCGGTTGGTCGCGGGCAGAGTGGCACAGTTTATTGGCGCAGTTCCTGCACGATTCCTGGTGAAGAGCCTGGCCGGGAGTGTACTTGCGCTTTATGAGTTGGTGGTTGTCTCCGCGATCACGCAGGCAGTGCTGGTGCTGCCGATGCGGACGTATTTTCATCGCGCTACCATCATCGGCCTTCCCGCCAACCTACTGGTGCTGCCTCTCGCGGGCATCATGTTGAACTCGGGATTGGTGGCAATTGCTTTGAGCTACGTTTCGCCGTTCCTGGCGCGACTGGCTGGGATGATCGCCGCTGCTGCACTGCACTGGACGCTGCGCTGCATTCATTCACTGGGACACTTTCATATCTCGCAGTGGCGCGTGCCCGATCCAGGGGCCGTTATGGCCCTGCTGGCGGCTGCCGGGGTTCTGTTGGCGCTTGCCACGGTGCGTCGCCGTCCGCAAGTTGTATGGGCCGGAATTGCGCTGCTGTTTGCGTCTGCGCTTGCGGTTGCGTTCTATATTCCTGCGCCCAAGGTAGAGCCTGGGAAGCTTGAGATCACGGCGATCGATGTCGGCCAGGGAGATTCATTGCTGATCGTCTCGCCGCAGGGTCGCACGATGTTGATCGATGGCGGCGGAAGTATCGGCCCGGTGCACAGCGAGTTCGATTTCGGCGAAGACGTGGTCTCACCGTATCTGTGGTGGCGAGGGCTGGAGCATCTGGACGTCGTTGTACTCACGCATGCGCACGGCGACCACATTGGCGGATTGCCGCGCGTGCTGCAAAACTTCCATCCTGCCGAGCTTTGGGTGGGAATCAATCCTGAAACACCGGCCCTCGAACAGCTCTACCAGGCTGCCGCAGCCAACCATGTTGGCGTTCATCATCACTTTGCCGGCGAGGCCTTTGACTGGAGCGGAACGCGTGTTCGCGTGCTCTCTCCTCCGCAGTGGTGGCAGCCCAAGGCCCAGCCCAGGAATGACGATTCACTGGCACTGCAGATTTCATATGGAGACACCAGCGCCCTGTTGGCGGGGGATCTGGAAAAGAAGATGGAGCGCTTTGTGGCCACGGAGTCGCCCCATGCTGACCTGCTGAAAATTGCCCACCATGGCAGCGCTACTTCCACGACGCCGGAGTTACTGGCTGCGGTACAGCCGAGTTTTGCCGTGATCTCCGCGGGGTACCGCAACTCGTTTGGCCATCCGCGCCAGGTAGTGCTGCAACGGCTGCAAGAGGCCCATGTGAAAACCTACCGCACAGATATGCTGGGCATCGTCACGTTTCTGTTGGATGGAAAGAAGGTAGAACCGCGCGCAATGCTTCCCTGACACGGGGCTTTCTGATGATGGATGGAATTTACTTCCCTTCAGCCTCGTCTTCGTCATCGCCTTGGTCTCCATCTTCCGCGGCGGCGGCATTGGCCTTGTAATCTTCGATCATTTTGCGGGCTTCTTCTGCTTGTGCGGCGCTTACACGAACCACGGTCCCGCCCACGCCCGGAAAGACATCGGAAGGAGCCTGGGGATTTGCGACCACGGATTCGATGCCCGCTGAAGTGAGCAAGCCATGAACGACCATGGCCTCCGATTCCTGCTCCGAATCAAACACGTCTACCAATTCCGGATCGGCTTTAGGTCGTGTACTCATGATTTCCTCTTTTCCTGGGTGCAAACACAATGACGTGAACACAATGGCGCAAAGACAGTGATGCCAGGTCAATTATGTCAGAAATTCTTGAAACCCACTTGCTGTAAGCCTATCGGTTGCAAAACGCCAGATTCGGCAGTAACGGAGAAATTATCTGTTTATTTGTGTTCGATGCGCTGAAGGACAAACGTCAGCGTACCCCAGGACATGCGGGCGCGCATTTGTACCGGGACGCGGGCGGCATCGTCGGAGTACCAGATCCAGATCTTGCCTTTGTCCTTGAGCAGGCCGGAAGCGGTCTCCGGCTGCACGCGGATCGTGCTGAATGTCCCTGCCGGGGTTTTGATCTGCTCGCGAGCTTCCACGTGAACGTTTACCGTGAGCGCCTGGCCGCCGTCGCTGAGTGGAAAGCTGTAGGTTCTGCCTTGCACTAAAGGCAGAGACGCCACGTAATAAACGCCCGAGAGAAGATCGGTAACGCAGCCGGGAATGTCATGCTCCTCATGCTTGGCCTCATTCTTCTTCAGGTTCTTCTGGTCGAACGCCGACTTGCCGCGCTGATAGTCGAACGTGATATTGGTGTTCACGCGACGGAAACCCTCTTCCGTAGTCCGGGAAATGTTGCGCGAGCAAAAGGTCGCAGTGTCGAAAAAAGACTCCAGGCGATCGTGCACGTGGTAGAGCAGGGAGATCGTGCCGGCAGCGTCGGCAGCACCGATAACGCGTGTTTCCTGTCCGGCTTGCTCCACGCGCAAAGTAGCGATTCCCGCGCTGAAGATGCGCCACTCCCCGCCATAAACATAGGTTTGTCCAACGGGGAGCTGATATTCAGGCCGTGGCTTGGCTATCGACGGAGCCGTCATCACGGTCTGGTCAGGCGCGGGCAACTTCGGAGCAGCCGGGGGCGTTGGCGACGGACCAGGCGCAGCTTTCCTGTCTTGTGCAATGGGAGCGCCAGCGGCCGCGGACAAAAAGAACACGCCACCGAGCAACGGGCCAATAAATTTGATCGGACCATTACGAAATGGGATCAATGGTGTACCAACATCATCTTCAGGATCAATGCGCCGACCATCAAAAAAGCACCCAAAGCGGCATTGTACTCGCGGTGCCGCATGTAAAGCTCGGCAGAAAAACTTTGCGGACGGTTGTCCGCACCGGCCACGAGTCGATACTGCGTGAGCCGTGGCAGAAATCGCGGTACGTGTTCCGCATACTGCACGTAGCCTATGAACTCGGAACGCAGATAATTTTCTTCCGCCCTGATGACCGGCAAGTAGACCACGACAAACATTACGATCGCGCCAGCGCCAATCCACCAGTTGCGCGCCGCCACAATGAATCCGAGCGCAATCAGAATGGAGCCCAGGTAGAGCGGATTGCGCGTATAAGCATACGGGCCGGTGGTGGCAAGCTCGGCGTTTTTGCGGATGTGTCCAGAAGCCAGCGCGCGAACGCCGAGTCCGGCCAAAACAACGCCCATACCGGCGATGATAAAAATCCAGGTAGGACGGGCGATCCAGAGATAGATGGCGGCAAAGATAAAGCTCACTGGCACGCGCATGCGCGTGGCAATCCGCGACCAGCTAGGCATGGCTGGTCCCCAGAAGATGCCGCGCGGCCGAGACAACGTCTTCCACGCTGATCTTCAGCAATCCTTCTTCCGGCTTACGGTGATGGGAGAACGTGGTCTGGCTCTCCGGATGACGCAGCACGACGCACTTTGTTCCGAAGGGCCCCGTTCGCAGCGGATCGGTGGGGCCGTAGATGGCAACCACGGGAATGCCCAGCGCGGCAGCCAGATGCAGAGGGCCTGTGTCGCCACCAAGAAAAATGCGCGCCCGGCGCGTAAGCGCGATGAGTTGCCCAATGGTGCAACGCAGTTCGAATGCGTTGCCGCCGCTTGCCTCTACCGTTGCCCGTGCCAGGTCCTCTTCGCCTTCGGCCACGTTGACCAGAGTTTTTATGTTATGGACCGCCAGCGCCCGGGCCACTTCACCGAAGCGCTGTGCAGGCCATTGCTTGGCGCCCCATCCCGCACCTGGATTCACAATGGCAAAACTGGCGATGCCCAGGCGGTTGATCGTGTCATCCGCCCAGGTTTCGCCCAGCGGCCCATAAGGAAGCTGCGGTACCGGCAGCTTCAGCTCCTGACTGCCAAGGTATGGCTTGAGTGCCTGCGCAGCCAGCGCGTGGTTTTGTTCGATCACGTGGTCGCCGGCACGAGAAATTTTTTGCGCATAAAAAAATCGCGCCGCTGATTCACGCGGATCAGCGAACCCCGCGACCGTCGACACGCCCGCCACTTTAGCGGCAAAGCCGGATTTGATGGCTCCCTGAAAATCCAGGGCAATCTCGTAGTCCATTTTTCTAACTCTTTTCAGTGCGCCAAAAATTTCAGAGGTGGCTGCGGGACGGAAAAAACGCTGGCGCCATCGTTTGGTGTCCACCGTGTGGATCAGGTTCACCAGCGGTTTTTGCGCACTGACAATGTTCGGGTTGGCTTTTCTGCCCAGCGCGGTCAGCAGCTCTGACCATCGTTCCTCCACCAGCCAGCCAATCGTGGCGTCCGGTAAAGCGGTGCGGATTCCGGTGGCCGCCGGCAATGTATGGAGAATATCTCCCATTGACCCAAGCCGCACGATCAGGATTCTCGCCATTCTCCCTTTCCCAACTGCTCTGTGGTGGAATGGTTTTTCGGATCACCCACGATCTCAACCCGGCCGCCGCAGGCAAGCACCACGTCCCGCTCCGGCACAGTATCGGCGGTGTAGTCTGTGCCTTTGGCATGGATGTCCGGGCGCAACACGCGGATTATTTCCTTCACATCGGGAGCATCGAACACAGTCACGGCGTCCACATCCGCCAGCGCGGCCAGCAACTCCGCCCGCTCGTCTTCCGGAACGCGAGGGCGGTTTTCGCCTTTGAGCGCTCGCGTGCTGGCGTCAGAATTAACGGCAACAATAAGCTTGCCTCCCAGGTCCTTGGCTGCGCGCAGGTAGCGCACATGCCCTACGTGCAAAAGATCAAAACAGCCATTGGTCAATATGATCTTTTCTCCCGCAGCCCGCCACTGGCGGGCCTGCTCCGTTAACTGAGAAAGTTCAAAGATTTTTTGCGTGGTCGGCGCCAGCTAGCCCTCCATGACGGCGCGCAGCAGTTCGGAGCGGGTCACGGTTGCGGTGCCGCGCTTCATAACCACGATGCCGCCTGCATAATTGGCCAGCCGCGCAGCCGACTCCGGATCGGCTCCAGCGGCCAGCGCGGCTGTATAGGTTGCGATGACCGTATCGCCGGCGCCGGTAACGTCGGCTACCTCATCTGATCCGTAGATAGGAATAGCCACGGGCTTATTCGATCGCGAAAAGACCACCATGCCGTCCCGTCCGCGCGTCACCAGCAGCGATTGCAGCTTCATCTTCTGCATCACGGCCTTTCCCGTCGCGAACAGGCGGGCGTTGTCATTGCCGATCCTTGTGCGCAGCACTTCTTCCAGCTCGGCTTCGTTGGGCGTGGCCGCGGTCACTCCGGTATAGGCCAGCGTGCGGTAGCGGGAGTCAAGCGTTACAGGGACCCCGCTGAGCGTAGCGCGGGCGCGGATGTTGTCAAAAATCTCCGGTGTGGCGGCGCCGTACCCGTAGTCGGAAATCAGCAGAGCGTCGGAGGCGCGCAGGTAGCCGCGGGCCTTCAGTATCAGGTCTCGTACAGCGGCACGGTCAAGGGGCGCTTCCGGCTCGCGGTCTACGCGGATCACCTGCTGGCGCGGCGAATGCGTAGTGCCGGCCAGAAACCGGGTCTTGGTGACGGTGCTGCCGCCTTTGATCTTGCGAATCGCGCTGATGGAAATGTGCTTCTGGCGGAATGCATGCAGCAGCATGCGTCCGGCTTCGTCGTCACCGATCACACCCACGGGAAGGACGGTGACTCCGAGGTCCGCCAGATTGTAGATGGCGTTGCCGGCGCCGCCGGGCACCACCGTCCGCTCACGATGGCGCAGGATCAGCACCGGCGCTTCACGCGAGACGCGCGAAATTTCGCCGTAAATAAATTCATCCGCAATCAGGTCTCCCAAGACGGTAATGGTGAGTTTGGAAAAATCCTCAATGATCCTGACTAGTCGGTCCGCCGGTTTTAGGGTCTTATGCATGACTGAACTCAGATTTTCTCATGCCCGGGCCAAAGTCTGCAGCCCGAACTCCGTTCTAAGTTATTTATTAGGCCGTCGACGACGGTCCGGGCGTCCTGCAACTCCATGGTAAGAGCCACAGCGTTGAGCGGGTCAAGCTGGCTGGCAAGCGGCCCCAGGTTGATCCTGTCCTTCTCCGTGGTGATGAATATCTGCGCGCCAGTGGCGGCTTTGATGCTCAGTAGATGCTCACCGTCTTTTTGGGAATAGCGGTGATGATCAGGAAAAGCGATGGTCTTTATCACCTGGCATTCGCTCAAGTCGGCAAAGAACTGCTCCGGGCGGGCGATGCCGCAGAAGGCGATGGCTTTCTCTTTTTTGGCCTTGGCATCGATAGCCATGTGCCGGCTCACATGCCAAATCCGTTTGTTATCGAACGGCCACTCCAGCGAATCCGGTAAAACCAGGGCGTGGGCGCGGCGCAGCGAAGACAGTGGTTCTCGCAACCTGCCTACTGGAAGCAAAGCATCTTGCAGATCGCCGGGCTGGAGTAGAACGATATCAAAATCGCGGTGCAGACGACGATGCTGAAATCCGTCGTCCAGCAGGTGAAGTTTGCTGGAGAAGCTTTTCTCCGCCAGCAGCCCGGCCAGATAACGATCGGCGCTCACGATGACCGGTACGTTGAGCTTCTGCGCAATCAGCAAAGGCTCGTCGCCGAACGTTTCCGGCGGGCCGCTGGGATCGACCGCTGTAATCTCAGTCGAGCTGCGGCCGTAGCCGCGCGAAAGCACGTCAAAGCTTATCCCACGCTCGTGCAGCAAAGCTCCCAGCGCTATAACAAAGGGCGTCTTCCCGCTTCCGCCGACAGAGATATTTCCAATGCTTACCACCGGACGAGTCAGTTTGCGCACTCTGAAGACCTCACGGTCATAGAGCGTATTCCTGATTGCCACGCCCGCTCCGAAGATTGCTGACAAGGGGTTCATTGGGTCTCGCCAGCTTTCTCGTTTAGCAGAGGCATGAGGGCTCGAAGCGTTTTTTTTGTCGCTCCCGTGTGCTGGGCAAACAATTCCCGCGCGCGTTGTCCCAGGCGTTGGCGCTCTTCCGGATGCTGCAATAATCCCAGCCATCGGCGGGAAAGATTATCAGCCGTTACAACGCTGATCCCATCACCTTCTTCGAAGATACGCACGATCTCACGGAAATTAAACGTATGCGGCCCGACCATAATTGCCAAGCCATACTGAGCGGGTTCCAGGATATTATGCCCGCCGGTGGGAACCAGGCTTCCGCCGACAAAAGCGAGGTCGGCCAGCGCGTACACCGACGCGAGTTCGCCCACGGTGTCGAGGAGAAACACATTGCTCGTGATTGCGCTGCCATCATTCCACGAACTGCGGCGCACGAGCGAGAGATTCATTGACGTGACCAGGTTTGCCACTTTGTCAAAACGCTCCGGGTGCCGCGGAGCAAGCACCATGACCGCCGAGGGGAATGCAGGTAAGACACTCTGCAACGCTTCCAGCAGAGGCACTTCTTCTCCTTCCGCTGTGCTGCCGCATACGATCACTGGCGAGCCGGGGCGAACCGCCTGGCGCAATTCTTCTACGAGCCGGGTCGAGGAACTGGGGCGAATATCAAACTTCAAATTGCCGCTGACCTGCACGCGCTCGTCCGCGGCGCCGATTACGCGCAAGCGCCGGGCATCGTCTTCCGTCTGCGGCAGGAACAGATCGACCCGGGACAATATCGGAGCAAAGAACCAGCGGAACCGGCGATAGCGAGGTAACGACCGGTCAGAAATCCGCGCATTCACGATTGCTACCGCCGCCCCTCGTTTTTTCGCCAGATGAAGCAGGTTTGGCCAGAACTCGGTTTCTGCCAGGATCAGCAACTTTGGCTGGAGTAGCCGAAGGTAAGCGCGCAGAGCGAAACCGAAATCCAGTGGCATGTAAAAGACACGTGCGTCGCCAAAGCGTTCTCGCGCCAGCCGCTGTCCAGTGCTGGTGGTGGTTGACACAAAGACCGGGCGGTCGGGCCAGCCTTTCTGCAACTCGCCGATGAGATGGCTGACGGCCAGCACTTCACCCACCGAAACCGCATGGATCCAGATTGATCCAGGTTTCGCAGCTTGCTTCAGCCGGGCCGGCACACGGCCCAGGCGTTCGCCCAGCCCAGCCCGATACTTGCCCAGGCGCAGCATCTGCAGGACCCACCACGGGAGTGAGATCAGGACCGCAAGCGCCAGAAGCAGGCTGTAAAGGATATACATGAAGGACTAGACATTCTATGCGGGAGACAAGCCAGTTGTGCAAACCTGCTCCCTGGCTGGATAATCGGTAGAGTGAAACCCAGAAGGATTGCCCTATTTCTGGCGCTGGCGACAACGCTGCTTTTCTGCGGCGACAAGCACTTTAGTCCGCCTCCCGCGGCGCATGCTCGTACCTACCCCATGCATGATGCGCACGAGGACGAGAAAGTCACAGTCGCCGTGGACCCTTATGACACGCCCGACAAAGCAAGCATATTCATGACCAACTACAAGGAGCACGGGTTTCTTGTGGTGCGTCTGATTGTTTCGAATGACAGTGATAAGACGCTCATGCTGGACGATCTGAACGTTGAGTACATCACGGCAAAGAGGGAAAAGCTACAGCCCTCGGGCGACGCTGACCTCTATCGCAGGCTGGTCAAACCGGAAAAAGCCGATAACAGCCACCCCGGCGGGATGAAACTGCCATTCCCGGTGGGCAAGAAAAAAGAACCGCTCAGCAAGGAAGCACGCGACGAATACCAGGCGGCGCAATTTCTGACGGTTCCCGTGACGCCGCACGCTACCAACAGCGGTTTTGTTTTTTTTGACATGGCCGGCATGGACACTCCAAGACCGGGCGCTCATCTGTATGTTTCCGGCATGAAGGCCGGCAGCCAGGAGCTCTTTTATTTCGACGTCGCCATGGGAGCGCCCCCGGACCCGAAGCCGGCGAAATAGACACTTCCTTGGCCCTATAATTTCCTCATGGCTACAAGTATTCAGCTCCCGGCTGCGGTGCGCGAAAAATACGAACCGGTAATCGGCCTGGAAGTGCACGTCCATCTGCTGACGCAAACCAAGATTTTCTGCGGCTGTTCCACCAAATTTGGCGTGCCACCGAACACGAATGTATGTCCGGTGTGCCTGGGACTCCCCGGCGCGCTCCCCGTGCTGAACACCAAGGCGGTCGAATTCGCCGTGCTGGCGGCGCAGGCACTGAACTGCCAGGTCCGGGAGACTTCCATTTTCGCCCGCAAGAATTATTTTTATCCCGATCTGCCCAAGGGCTACCAGATTTCTCAATTCGACAAACCGCTGGCGGAGCATGGTTCTATCGAAATCTCGCTGGCGGGCGGTGGAGTGGGTTCTAGTGGAATAAAGAAAATCGGCATCACTCGCGTACACATGGAAGAAGACGCAGGCAAGAGCGTGCATGATGGGCTACCGGACTCGTCTCGGAATACTTCCATTGACCTGAACCGCAGCGGCGTGCCCTTGATTGAAATCGTCAGCGAGCCGGACATGCGGTCCGCCGACGAAGCCCACGAATATCTGACGCTTTTGAAAGAGATCATCCTGTACACCGGCGTGAGCGATTGCAATATGGAAGAAGGCTCGTTGCGCTGTGACGCCAACGTGAGCGTGCGCCCCAAAGGACAGGCGGCGTTTGGCACCAAGGCGGAAATCAAGAATGTGAACTCCTTCCGCTTCATCCGTGAAGCGATCGAATACGAAATCGACCGGCAGATTGATGTGCTTGAAAGCGGCGGAAAAGTCGAACAGGAAACGCGTCTTTATAACTCCGCTGAAGGCAAGACCTACTCCATGCGCTCCAAGGAGCAGGCGCATGACTACCGCTACTTCCCTGAGCCGGACCTGCTGCCGCTGGTTGTTGACGCACGCTGGCAGGCGGAGATCCGCAAAACCCTGCCGGAGCTGCCGGAAGCGCGGCGCAAGCGTATGGTCCATGATTACGGAATTACCGAATATGACGCCAAGGTGCTCACCGTCACCAAATCTCTTGCGGACCAGTTTGAAGAGGCAGCCAGGGCTTCGAAAAGCGCCAAGCGCGTGGCCAACCTGGTGCAGAGTGAGTTGATGGGCAGACTAAAGGCCAAAGGACTGGAGATTGAACAATCGCCTATCTCTATGAATGGCGTGGCACTGTCCGCCGATCTTGTAGAGTCGGGCACAATCTCCAGCAAGATCCTCAAAGACCTGTATGACAAGGCCTTTGCCAGTGGCGAAGATTTTTCCGCGGTCTATGAGCGGGAGAAGCCACAACAGATCACGGACGTTGCCGCTCTGGAAAAGATCATTGACGATGTAATCGCCGCCAGCCCAAAGCAAGCGGAGCAGTATCGTTCCGGCAAGACGACGATCATTGGGTTCTTTGTCGGCCAGGTAATGAAGGTTTCAAAAGGTCAGGCCAACCCGGAGCTGGTGAACGAGATATTGAAGAAGAAATTGGGATAAGCGTACCGTCAACATCTGAAATCCCGAGCGCCAGCGAGGGAAACCCTATCAGCACGTCGGAATAACGCGTAAGCCTGAAAAGAATGCGTGCGCGCCGCAACAGCTAAAGCAATTTGCCTTCTTGGGCGTCATCAAAACCTTTAAAGTCTGCCGATCATAGGGTCCCCTCGCTGCGCTCGGGTTTTAGAAAAAACAAACTGACTATTTCGTTCTATGCCCGTGCGAATTCTCGGGTCCAGTTGTCTTCTTGGTCAGGCTGTCATACAAAACTTCAACAAATACATCGGTTTTAATGAAGCTTTTACCAAATGCGTCCCACTTGGCCAGGACTTTTTCGGATTTGAGCTGGTCCAGGGTCTTGTGCTGATCGATACCGGCCTGCACTGCGGCGGAGGTTTCTTTCAGCATGGTAATGAATTTGCGCAAATCATCTTTTGTCCCCAACGGGCCATGTCCAGGGATGATCTTTACGTCGTCCGGCACCTCGGCCAAAACTTTTTCGTCACCGGCGATCATGCCTTGCACGCTGCCGCCGCTGTCCAGGTCAATGAAGGGAAACATGCCACCGTTAAAGAAGTCATCGCCCATGTGAACAACGTTGGCTTGCGGAAAAAAGATCACGCTGTCGCCGTCCGTGTGGCCGTTGGGAAAATGGATGGCGCGGATGTCCTCTCCATTAAGGTGCACCGTAACATCTTCTTCAAAGGTGATGACCGGCAGCGCGGCTTTGTCCGCGGGCTTAGTCTTGCTAAAGCGGGTCTGCCCGCCAGCAGCCAGACGCTTGCGTACGTTCTCCTGGGCGATGATCGGCGCTTTCGCGCCAAAGTGCGGATTGCCGCCCGTATGGTCGCCGTGCCAGTGCGTATTTAGAATGAACTTGATCGGCTTATCAGCAATGCCCTTCAGCGCCGCTTCAATCTTGTCGGCCAGGGGAAGAAACTCATCGTCCACAATGACGATCCCATCGTCGCCCACCGAAGCGCCGATATTTCCTCCCGAACCCTGCAGCATATACACACTGCCGGCGACTTTCTGGACTTTGATCTCGACTTTGCTGTAATCCTGGTCCTGGGCAAATGCCTGAACACCCAGAAAAACGAATGGAGAAACCAACGCAAGAACCGCTTTCCGCACAGTGCCTCACTTTCAAGTCTTCGATTGGTGTTTTTGAACGGACAATCTTAGTGGCTCTGTCGCGTTGAGTACAAATTAATTTTAAGTACATGGACTAACACGTTCCGAAATGGAAAAATCTTCCGCTTAATGGCTACAATGTTATTAGCAAGTATTTCCCTCGGAGGTATTCATGCCGTCAGTCCAACATGTGTCAGCCAGAAACGGCGACGTTGTGCTGCTCGTAGGCACCATGAAAGGCGCTTTTGTGCTGCGTTCCAATGGAGCGCGGAAAAAATGGGACGTAGGTGGACCTTATTCGGTTGGCTCGCCAGTTTATGCGATGGCACTGGACCAACGGCAAGGCCGGCGCCGCTTGTGGTGGGCGCAGCAGAGCTTCCGTTGGGGAACGACCCTGCTTTCGTCGGATGATTTTGGCAAAACGGCGACCGAGCCTCAGACTTATTCCGTCAAGTTTCCCGCGGAGTCGAGTCTGACGCTCAAAAATATCTGGCAGATATGCCTCCCTGCCAATGAACCAGAGACACTCTATTGTGGCGTGGAGCCTTCCGCGCTGTTTGTATCACGTGATGCCGGAAAAAACTGGTCTCCGGTGAAAGGGCTGCTCGAGCATCCGCACCGGGCCAAGTGGACGCCCGGAGGCGGAGGAATGTGCCTGCACACGGTTCTTCCACATCCAGCGAACAGCAAGAACATGATCGTGGCCATGTCCACCGGCGGCGCGTATCGCACGGACGACGGCGGCGAAACCTGGCAGGCGCGCAACCAGGGCATCCGCGCGGATTTTCTCCCGGAAAAGTATCCGGAGTTTGGCCAGTGCGTGCACAAGATCGTTCGCGATCCAGCGCAGCCGCAACGGCTCTATCTGCAAAATCACTGGGGACTCTACCGCAGCGACAATAACGGCGATTCCTGGCAGGACATCGCCAAAGGAGTGCCGTCGGATTTTGGTTTCTGCATGGTGGTCCATCCGCACGATACAGAGACGGTGTACATCGTGCCGATTGAATCCGACGAATATCGCTGCATGCCGGAAGCGAAGCTGCGCGTGTACAGTACCCGCAACGGCGGGAAAAGCTGGGAGCCGCTTACGCGCGGCCTGCCGCAGAAAAATGCCCTGGAGACCGTGCTGCGCGACTCTCTGGCCACCGACACATGCGATCCAGCGGGCATTTATTTCGGCACCAGAAGCGGAAAGGTTTATGGCTCAAACAACAGCGGAAAATCCTGGCAACTGATTCATGAAGGCCTGCCTTCGGTTGTTTGCGTGAGAGCGGCTCTGGTAGGTGACGGGGCCGGGAATTCACCACGGAAACGCGGACGCGCGGAGAAGAGCAAGACAGGTACAACTCAGAAAAAGTCAGCGCACGGAAAGAAGCCTCCTGCGAAACGGGCGCCAGCCAGGCAGCTTTCCGGAAAGAAATAGCCCATGGCCGTGACTTTCCGCATCCCGAACTATCTTGCTGCGTTTGCAGGCAACAGCAGCGCCGTAAAACTGGATGGATCGCCAGCCACGGTGCGCGATGCGCTGGAAACGCTTTGGCAACTCCATCCTGGGCTGCGCGACCGCATCGTCGATGAACAAGGCGCGGTGCGCCAGCATGTGAACATATTCGTAGGTGAAGAGTCGATTCGCTTCGGCGACGGACTAGCCACGCCGGTGCCCGCAGGTGCGGAGATCCTGATTGTGCCGGCGGTGAGTGGGGGCTAGTTTCCCGGCCGTATCGACTGGCTTGAACCTTCGAATATCTTTGTGGCGACATTGCGGCCGACGGTGTAGATCACAAAGCTTTTGTGGTCGAAACTGTATTCGCGGAAAAGCAGTTCAGCGGGCCCCGCGCCATCTACGTCGACTGCGTCGACCAGCTCCATGCGCGGGACCACGTCCAGGCGCGACGAATCCGTCAGGTTGACCATCAGCTTTTGCGGTATTCCGTCAAAGTCCAGGCGCGCGATCACGGTGACATAACGCACAATCGACTTACCCTGCGTTTCCTTGGCGCCCGCTGGACTGCTGACTGAAGCCTCCGCGCTGATCACCAGAGCTGCATCATTGGTCAAATCCAGATCAAACGAGCGAAAGACCACGTTGCTCAGCGAACTGTCGGTAAGACGTGGGCTCTCGCGCTGAAGTTGGGCCAGGGCCAGCTTGCGCATCTTGACGCCAACCTCCTGCTCTTCACCAGGCTTCCAGGAGAAATTAAAGGACCGTGTATCGATGGGCTGCTCGTCGGAGACGGCAACATAGGTCTGGGTCACTCCGGCGCCAGCAGGGGACTTCGCGGACGGGGCGTTCCCTTTAGTTGGTTGCGCGGGCGTAGGCGTCGGCACCGCGTCGGGCTGAGGTCCCTGGGGTTTTTGTCCCGGCGCGCGGTGTTGCAGTAGCGGACGACTCGGATCTTCCTGCGCTTCGGGCGGTGTTGGGCTTGGACTAGCCTGGGCGGGCGTAGGCGTTGCAACCGGACTGGGTGGCGTCGCACTGGTACTGCTGTCGCCATGATGCAGAACTGGCCGATCACTGTTGCTGTCCGCAGGCGTTGACGTGGGTGTGGCAGTTGGGCTGGATGATGTCGCACCGGAATTGCTGCTGTCGCCATGATGCAGAATTGGCCGGTCATCACCGCTGGTCACAGGCTTCGGCGTAGCGTCGGTCTTTGCCGTGGCGCTGACTGGATTGAATCGGCCCATGGCCACCCAGCCGCCGCTGTTCGCGCCATTCAAAATGGTTACGTATCCTACCGGGGTGCCGGTTTTTTGCGCCTCATAGACCAGTCCATTCTCCAGCGCCATGGGCCGTGGCGAAGCTTTGTAGACGCTGGCGTCCTGAAAATGTTTTTCGTCCAGGACGGTGACCGGGACCAGACGAGTGGTGACAACACCGTGCGGGTCCGTGGTGACTTCGACAACCGCCGTTGCGCGCAGCTTGTGCGAATTGCGGTGCTGCGCCGATAAAGTGGTGAATACAGCCAGGCAGACCACCAGAAGCGCTCCGCTGGCCAGAAAACTCTTTCTACGATATAAATTCATTGACGTCATAAACACCAAAAAAACTATGGAAGTTAATGATAAAGCCCTCGAGTTTTCCCTGCCTGATGAAGAGGGCAAGACCATTTCCTTAAAAGACTATCGCGACAAGACCGTGGTCTTGTTCTTTTATCCCAAAGCCAACACGTCCGGTTGAACCGTAGAAGCGTGCGGGTTCCGCGACGCATTCCAGAAAATCAAGAAGGCTGGAGCCATTGTATTCGGCGTCTCCGCCGATAAAGTCTCCGCCCAGAAGAAATTCAAAGAAAAATATGACCTGCCTTACTCTCTGCTCTCCGATGTCGACAAGACCGTCATCAAGAAATTTGATGTGCTCAAGGAAAAGAGCATGTACGGCAGAAAATATATGGGCATCGAGCGCACCACGTTTGTGATCAATACGCAGGGCAGGATCGCAGGCATTATCAGAGGTCTTAAGCCAGACGAACATGCCAATGCCGTGCTTGCTTCGCTCGGAATCAAGTAAATTAAGGGGATACTCTGTATCCCCTTAATATTTTAGATGCCCAGGATTTCAGCCTGTCGGATGTTTATTTCGATCCGGTGACAGTGAAAGAAAGCACGCTCTCGGCGGGGATCGTGACCTCTTGTTTGCCGGTAGCAGCAGCAAGGCCAGTTCCTGCCGCCGCGCCCGCTCCGGCGCCAATCGCCGCGCCTTTGCCGCCCCCAGCCAGGGCTCCGATCAAAGCTCCGGCGCCGGCGCCGCCACCGATCTTGGTCGCGTTGCTCGTGGTGTGGCTCTTGCCTTTACGGCTTACGCGCGAACTATAGACCCGCACACCGTTGATGGAGACCAGGCGCAGAGAAATCTCTCCCGGTTTGTGCAGGCGTCCGCTGCGGTTGACGTAGGTGGCTTTGCCTTTGACCGGGTCGCCAGCGTGGGCCACGGTTTTGCCGCCGGCGGTGATATCACTGGTCAGGGTCCCGCTCCAGGTTTGTTCTTTGTTGGCGGTGGCCGAACTTAATGCCGTATTGAGACGGACTGTTGCGTGGCTTCCAGCCGGAATGGTTGCAGCGTTCACTCCCAGGACTGAACAAAACAGCAGCAGTGTGATCACTACAAATTTGCGAAATATCATAACCTTCCTCCAGAGGATCGCCAGAGCGATTCATTGCCGGAAGTTCCCATTTGAAGTCCTGGGCCCCGCTTGCGATCCATGCAAGATTTTAACGCTGTGGTGTTCTGCTATACACTTTCCGCTGGAACGGAGGAACTAATGCGTCGCTGGCCTTTCGTGCTGCTGCTTTCGATTTTCTTCGCCAACGGACGGGCGATTTCTCAGCAGGCCCCTGCTGCCCGGGCCTTACATGATCTTTTCACCGCAGCCTGGGACTATGACATGCAGCAGCGGCCCGATATGGCGTCAGAGCAGGGAGACCGGCGCTGGAATGACCGCTGGCCGGACAAGAGTCTGGAAGCCTACGCGCGACGCGATCAGCATAATCAAGATGTTCTGGCCAGCCTGGCAAAGATCGACCGCAAGGCCCTCTCCGCCGGCGATCAACTCAATTACGAACTATTTCAAAAGCGCTTTCAAGACCGTTTGGAACAATACAAATTCCATTGGCACTTCATGGACTTTAACCAACGTGAAGGGCCCCAAACCATCGACGATCTGGCGTCCTCTCTGCGTTTTGAAACGCTCAAGGACTATCAGGACTGGCTGGCCCGGCTCGACACTTTTCCCACATACATGGACCAGGTCATCGTCTTGTTGCGACAGGGAATTCACGAGCGCATGGTGCATCCTAAAATAATCATGCAGCGCATTCCCGCGCAGATTGAAAAGCAGATCGTTTCCGACGCCACCCAAAGCAATTTCTATAAGCCTTTTCGGAAGTTCCCCAGGGACTTTTCAGCGGCTGACCAGCAGAGACTCCAACAGCAGGCCCGCGTGGCTGTCGAGCAGAAAATTATTCCCGCGTTCACCAGGTTCAGGCAGTTTTTTGTCTCCGAGTACCTGCCCGCGTGTTACCACGAGATAGGCGCGTCGCAACTGCCGCACGGAGAAGAACTTTATGCTTACTTCGTGCGCCACTACACCACGATCACGGTCACACCGGAAGAAGTCCACCAGACCGGCCTGAAAGAGGTGGCTCGCATCCGCGCTGAGATGGACCAGATCATGCAGCAAACCGGCTTCCAAGGTTCGCGCGATGACTTCTTCAAATTCCTTCGCACCGATCCCCAGTTCTTTTACAAGACGCCGGAAGAGTTGTTCGATGCCTACAAAGTAGTGGCCAAGACCATTGATCCCAATCTGGTCAGGATGTTTCACGTCTTGCCGCGCGAGCCTTATGGAGTGGAGGCAATTCCGTCCGCAGTGGCGCCGGATACCACCACCGCTTATTACCGTCCGGGTGCGGGCGACGGATCGCGCGCCGGTACCTTCTTCGTCAATCTTTATAAACCGGATACCCGGCCCAAGTGGGAAATGATGGCGCTTTCTCTGCATGAATCCGTGCCGGGACATCATCTTCAGATCGCGCGCGCCCATGAACTGGGAGAAATGCCGATGTTCCGCCGCTTTGGCGAGTACACAGTCTTCGTGGAAGGCTGGGGTCTCTACGCCGAATCGCTGGGCGACGACATGGGCCTGTACGCCGATCCTTACTCCAAGTTTGGCCAGCTTTCCTATGAAATGTGGCGCGCCGTCCGGCTGGTGGTTGATACCGGCATGCACGTCAAGCATTGGACGCGCGACCAAGCCATCCGCTATTTCATGGACAACTGTCCCAAACAGGAACTGGACATCACCAATGAGATTGACCGCTACATCGCGTGGCCGGGACAGGCACTGGCCTATAAGACCGGTGAGTTGAAGATCAAAGAGCTGCGTGCCCGCGCCCGCAAAGAGCTGGGAGAAAAATTCGACCTGAAGGCCTTCCATGATATGGTCCTCGGCTCCGGCGCGGTGCCGCTGGACATTCTGGAGCGGAATGTCGACCACTGGATCGCGGAGAAGAAAGCGCACACAGGTAGCAGTGCCAGCCAATGAGGATTGTGTCCGGTCGGAGATAGAGTTGAACGTGTGGCACAGCCGCCCCCGGCTGTGTCTTGCTTCACCAAAGAACGCACAGGAGAAAAACGCAAATGCCTGGTGTGAAGAGTGATTACGGCACGAAGCTGGCAAAGGAGTGGAAAGTTAACGCTGCTCACAGCTTATACGACAAGAATGGCAAGTTTTATATGCCTCTCGATCGTTTCCCTGGAGCATTATTCGACCCGAATGGGTATGTTCTTTTCAACTCTGAGGACGAGTACAAGAACTGTCCTGATGTAAAGATCGGGGCTGGGAAGAACACCCGGGTACACGTGCGAAGAAGCATTTCAAATCTGTCTGGATACAAAAACGTTCGCTAAATTCAAGCCCAGCCGAGGGCGGCTGGGCCAACGATAATCGCCATTCACAGCTCTGCAAATCAACGCTGGACGACGAGCGACGCCAAGCTGCTCCGTCGTGCATTTTTCAACCGTGATCCGCGCGAAGCCGGGCGCGATCTTTTGGGTAAGCTCATCGTCCGCCGTCAGGGCCGCAAAGTTCGCGCCGGACGCATTGTTGAAGTGGAAGCTTATCTAGGCGCCGGCGATCTTGCTGCCCACGCCGCTGCCGGACGCACCGCCCGCAACAGCGTCGTGTTCGGTCCACCCGGCCACGCCTACATCTATTTTATTTACGGCGTTCACTACTGCCTGAACATCTCCTGCCTGCCGGACGGCGAAGCCGGGTGTGTGCTGATTCGCGCTCTGGAGCCCGTCGCCGGATTGCCGGCGATGGCCAAGGCGCGTGGGTTGCTGGACCATGGGTTGCTAGGCCGCGGGTTGCAAAAGTTCGATCTCAGCAGCGCGGGCAATCTGCGTAAGCTAACCAGCGGCCCGGGACGTCTCTGTGAAGCGCTGTCAATTACGCGCCCAGCCGATAACGGAAAGGACATGGTTTCGCCCCGGTCCGATCTTCAGGTCGTGGACGACGGCTTTCGGGTAGAAGATGAGATCGCGGTCACACGGCGGATCGGCATTACCAAATCGGCGGAGATGCCGCTACGGTACGTGATCGCCGGGAACGCTTTTGTATCAGGGACGTACAGGGCGCTGTCATTTTCTGGTCCCCCGGAGTAAAATTCCCCATCGTATTTATGTCCCGCTTCTTCCACGGCTTTACTTGACGGCGAGTCCGCTGAAACCTCCGGTCGGACGTTCCCTAGCTGTCAACGATCATTCTTAAAAGCCGAAAGGAAGAATTCTATGCTGCGCAAGATCTCTCTTGTGTTGTTGTTTCTGTTGTTCAGCGTTCTCGCATTTGCTCAGGCCAGGTCGCGCCACTTTGAACTCGATTATTCCTTCACCGTCCGGGTCACCGATCCCGGCAAGCCGCTCGACGTATGGTTTCCCATCGCACAATCTGACCAGTTCCAGCGGGTAAAGATTGTTTCCAAGAGCGGCGATCTGCCGGTCAAGGAAACTTCCGAGCCCGAATACGGCAACAAAATGTTCTACGCCCACACCGATAGAGCTGATCAGGCTGAATATCACTTCAGCGTGAAGTATGACGTGTTGCGCTTGGAGCATTTGGCCGCGGTCTCCACTGATAAGCCGGTTCCGGCGAAAGATCTGAAGAGGTTCCTTCAGGCGGACAAGCTGGTGCCCATCACAGGGAAGCCGGCGGAGATTGCCGCCGAACAGGTAAAGCCCGGAATGCCGGACCTGGAAAGGGCACGGGCTCTTTACGACTACACCTTCGCCACCATGCGCTATGACAAAACCGGTAGCGGATGGGGTCGTGGCGATACCCTGTGGGCCTGTGATGCCCGGCATGGTAACTGTACGGACTTCCACTCGGTGTTTATATCTATGGTTCGCTCGCAGAAGATCCCCGCCAGGTTTGAGATGGGGCTGCCCCTGCCGGACAGTCAAAGTTCCGGCCCAATCGCCGGCTACCACTGCTGGGCGCAGTTTTACACCCGTGAGCGTGGATGGTTTCCCGTGGACATTTCAGAGGCCTGGAAGCACCAGGAGAAGAAGGATTATTTCTTCGGTGCGCACGATGTGAACCGCGTGCAATTCACCGTGGGACGTGACCTGGAACTCAGCCCCAAACAGCATGGAGACAGGCTGAACTACCTGATTTTTCCCTATGTGGAGCTGGATGGACAACCGTATCCCAACATTGCTAATGCCTTCTCGTTTAATGACGTTGGGGCTGCCGGGGAGACGAATCACGCCTCGCGCTAGGGGGTGGAACCAACTTCCTAACGTCTTCTTAATGCGATTTTCGGCTCGGATTTTCTGGTAATTTGGTTGCGCACCATGGTATTCTGAGCCGTTTCTTGTCCCTGGGGGGAGGACAATCGCCTTCCCTGCTGCCGGATTTCTGCAATTTTCTTCCGAAACTGGAACCTCTTGAAAAAGACGAGACAAATATGTGTTTCCGACTGATAATAGTGTGAAATTTAAAGTTACAACTATTGCATAAAGAGGCAACCAAAAGCTGGATAAGAAAAACAGGACCCGGAATTATCACCTTGATGGGCCGAGAAACGACGAATAAGCAGAGGAGAAAAAGCTCAAATGAGATTTCTAGAGAAAATGTGTTTCGTGGTGCTGGCCTCAGGGCTGGCATTGGGCCAGGCGAGCACGCCGAGCAATGGCGCCGCTGGGTCCACGTCAGTGGCTGACGAGTTAAAGGCTTTACGCGAAGCCATTACTGAGCAACAAAAACAGATTGCCCAGCAGCAGCAACAGATCCAGACGCTGCAAAACAACCTGGATGCCAAGACCGCGGGCACACCTCACGTTACTGAGGCTTCGCTCACGACTTCTACGTCCCCGTCCGCTGCTGCGCCCACGGTTCAGAGCGATGTGGAAAAAGCCAAGGAATCGCCGCTTTCTTTCCGTATCGGCGCGGCGGAATTTACTCCCGGCGGCTTCGTCGACTTTGAAAACGTCTTCCGCAGCACCAACCTGGGTAGTGGAATTTCCACCAGCTACGGCGCTCTGCCCTATAACAACACCGTCCAGGGCCATCTCACCGAGTTCCGCACCACCGGACAGTATTCGCGCCTTAGCCTGAAGACACATGCCAAGTTCGGTGTGAATGACGTGACCGGCTACGTCGAGATGGACTTTAACGGCAACGATGGCGCCAACGTATTTGTCACCACCAACCCCCATACGGACCGCTTGCGTCTCTACTGGCTGGACCTGAAACGCGGCAAGTGGGAGTTCCTGGGCGGACAGTCCTGGGGCTGGATGACTCCTAACCGTGTTGGCATCGGTCCCATGCCGTCCGACCTGGCCCTGACCATCGGCGAAGACGCCAATGTTCACGTGGGCGTGACCCATTCCCGCGCTGGTCAGTTCCGTGCCGTCTGGCATCCGAACGACAAGTTCGCATGGGGCATCGGCATTGAGAACCCGGATCAATTTGTGAACGCCGGTGAAGTCATCTACCCCTTTCAATTCAATGCCGCCTTGGGCGCACAGCTGGATACAGGGAACAACAACCCTCCGCAAACGCCGAATGCCGCTCCGGACGTTGTCTCGAAAATGGGCTATGACACTACGTTCGGCGGAGGCAGGCACTTCCACGTAGAGGCCGGCGCCATGATGCGCACATTCAGGATCACGAATGTACCTATCGGCGGCACCACGTTCGCGCACCATACGAGCATTGGCGGCGCAGGTGAGTTCGCCATGAACGTTGACATCTTCCCGAAACTCAAGTTCCTGACCAATGGCTTCTATAGCAACGGCGGCGCGCGCTACGCGATCGGACTCGGACCGGACGTAGTTGTCGCCCCAATTGCACAGGGCGCTGGTAAGTTCGATATCGATATAACGAAAGTCCACACCAGCGCGGGCACCATCGGATTTGAGGCCCAGGCCACTCCCAGGACCCTGCTCGGCTTTTACTATGGCGGCGAGTACTTCCAGCGCAACGCCTTCCCGGACGTTACTTCGCCGCTGGTGATCAAACCCATCATCGGCTTTGGTGGCATTAATTCACCCAACAGCGCCAATCGGGCCATTCAGCAAGGGTCGGCGGAGTGGACACAGACCATGTGGAAGAACCCGCAGTATGGGGCCGTCCTGCTGGTCACGCAGTATTCTTACCTGACCCGCGCTCCCTGGTTCGTTGCCGCAGGCGCTCCCAAGAACGCACATCTTAGCCAGGCGTACCTGAGCATCCGGTACGTTCTGCCGTAGCCAACAAGAACAACCTAACTAAAAAGAGCGCCGATTTCCCGGCGCTCTTTTTTTATGTTCTCTGTCCTGCACGGAAACATAGTGTTTTATTTTTTCATTTGACACGCGAAGTCTACCTGAGTAGCCTTTCTGTTTTACCAACCAAGAAGCTTTATTTCTTGTAAACAATAGCTGCTCTTCTTGTGTATCTATTCCATGAGAAGCAGACATTTTCCTGTGAACTAAGACATCTGACTGGACCGCAAGAGGAGTGAGCCTATCATGAAACTATATGTAAGCTGCGTCAGCTTGTTCGTCCTGATCTTCGCGTTTACCGCCAACAAAGCACAAGGGCAGGATCCGGCCATACAGTGCGATGTAACCTGCGCACCGGCTACCACGGCGAGTTCCTATGCGGGCATCGTTGCTGCCCGCTCAACCATTCCCAATGCGCGCGGCTTCTCCAACCCTACGGTCGCTAAGTCATCCGCGGTTGCGAATGCAAATGGAGAATCCACTGTTGTCGGCAGCCAAAGCTATAACTATGTGGTCCCAATCCTGGGGCTCGCTGGCCGTGCTGGTTTGGACTTGCAGCTAAACCTATACTACAACAGCCGCATTTGGGACATCGACATCGTGAACGGGACAGCCACTTTAAATGTAGACCGCGATTACCCCAGCTATGGATTCCGCCTGGACTTTGGATATCTTGAATATGATCAGGCAAGCGCCAATTATGTCCTCACCGAGGGCGACGGCTCGAAGCACGCAATGATTACCGGTGGCAGTGGCGGTGCCGGTGGCGGTGGCTCTGGGATATATGATTCCACCGACGGGACCTACATCAGGTACACAGTGTCGCAAACGACTCTGGCCTATCGCAATGGCCGCAAAGTGAAGTATGAGCTGGTCCCAAGCCAATCGGGAACCGGAATTCAGACGTTGTTTCGCCCCATCTCGGTTGTGGACACCAACGGCAACTTTATTTCAATTTCGTATCTCAGTGGGCACGACCAGTTCATTTCTACCATCACAGATACCCTCGGCCGGGTGATTCATTTCAATTATGACGGATCTAACCGGCTAAGCAGCATCACCCAAACTGTTCTAACATCCGCCATTGATCCCACCGGGGTGCACACTTATGCAACCTTTGCCTGGGGTACGACGCCCCTGAACTACAACTTTTCGTTGCTCGTGGCCCATTCGCAGGCAACCGGCACGCTGGTCAATGTGATCACCAGTTGTACCTATGCGAATGGAACGGGATACAAATTTGACTATGGCGATTGGGGCATTATCAATAAGATCGAGAATCTGGCCTCGAATGGGAATACCCGGAGTTACATCAGTCACAACTACCCGTTAGCCAGCGCGGGAGCGCTGGCAGATGCTCCCAGATTCACCCAGGAAACCATCTCTCCCGATGGTACGAGCGCCAATGCTTCCACCTGGACGTATTCCACGACGTTCGCAAGCCCCGGAGTCGTATCCAGTATGTCCGTTACCGATCCAAATCTCAACGTCAAAACAACGAACCTCGATCCCAGCACGGGCTTGCTGTCTTCAGTGCAAGCCAAGGACAGCTCCGGCCCTCTTGTGACCACAAGTTATACCTGGACGGCGTCGGACGTTGGGACGGTGCCAAGCGTCATTACCACGACGCTCAATGACACGGGGCAGCAATCATCCATGCAATACACCTATGACTCATACGGCAATGCCACGGATGTGTACGAATACGACTTCGGCAGCGTGCTGAAGCGTCATACCGTCACCACATATCTTTCTACCAATATTCCCTGGTGGCATATCATCAACCTGCCCACCCAGGTTCTGGTGAAAGATGGCGCGGGCAGCACCGTGTCCCGCACAGACCTTGCCTATGACAACTACTCGACCACGCCGCTGACAACCGTTACAGGTGTTACTCATCACGACGATGGCTTTGATAGCTCAGTCACCATCCGTGGCAACCTGACCTCCGTTACCCGCTACTCCAATGCTGCTGCTGGCACAGGAGCGATCACCAGAGGGTTTAGCTATGACACTCTCGGCAACATGCTCTCGGCCCAGCTTGACTGCTGCAATCAGAAGACCTTCAATTTCAGCAGCCTTACGACATACTCGCAGCCGGACTCCATCGTAAGAGGCCCCTCGGCAGGACCGCAGTTCACCACCAGCTACACCTACAGCCAGGACTTTTCCCTGTTGCTTTCAGGCAGCGACGAAAATGGGCAGGTCACCCAATATCAATATGCTGATTCCATGTTGCGTCCGACCAGCGTTATCCTGCCTCCGCAAAGCGGCACTCAGGTCCACGTGAATACGGAGTATGGCGATACGGTCTCTCCCACCGTCAGGAGCTTCAGCACGGCGAACAGCGCCGAAACACTGACAACGCTTGACGGTCTCGGCCACGTAATGCAGGTGGACAATCGGAACGGTAGCACCGTCGTCAGCAGCGTGAAGTACGTTTATGACCCGATCTGGCAGCGCATCAAGACCTCGAACCCCTTTGTTCCAGCCGATACGCCTCTGTATACCACGTCCATCTATGATGCTTTGGGTCGCGTTACGCGAGTCACGCCGCCGAGCGGGGGATACACGCAATACCAGTATTCCGGCAACGCTGTAACTGTTACCGACGCAACAGGCAAACAGCGCAAGAGCCTCAAAGATGCCTTGGGCCGCCTGGTGGAAGTCGACGAGCCGGGAGAGACTTTTGCCGGGGCCAAATCAGGCGGAACGTTGACCATCGGTGGCACACTGCGAAGCCAAACAAGCTCAAGCACAGCCGCAAGTGGCGCCGTGACCATCTCCGGCGCCGACGAATCGATGCAAATCGATCCTTGTTTTGATCCCAACACATTTCCCTCACCGTCGTGTCCGCAAACGTTATGGGATTCTGGCAGCGTCACGATTACCGTGAATGGATTTACGAAGTCAGCTTCCTACGCTTCTACCAGCAACGGCGTCACGATTGCGTCCGCTTTGGTCAATGCGTTTAATGCGGACAGCTCGTCGCCGGTTTCCGCAACTGGCGGTGGGGGAGGTGGTGGTGGCAGCAGTGTTGTAACACTAACAGCCAAGTCCCCGGGTGCCGGTGGCAATAGTTACGCTCTTTCCGCAAGCTCCTCGACAAATGACCCAAATGACTTCGGTGGTCCGTCATTTACAGCAACCCCCTCCGGCACTACTCTCAGCGGAGGTGTTACCGGCTCCACAAGTTTTGACTCAGGCACGGTGACCGTTACGATTGGATCGTTTACTGCCAGCGCGCCTTACAGCCAGAGCGGTAATAGCACGGCGGCGCAGGTGGCCACAGCGCTGGTTGGCACAGGCTCAACGGGGCTGAATCGGCCGGGATCGCCGGTCACCGCCACGGCAAGCGGCGCAGCCATCACTTTGACTTACAATACGGTCGGGGTAGCGGGAAATCTCGCTGCAACCGCAAGTTCCAGCACCAACGATGCAACGCACTTTCCCGGCGGATCGTTCAGCGGCAGCGTCACCCTGAGTAACGGAGCGGACGCATACTCCACCGGGCTGAGTCACCCCTACGCCTCCACCTACACCTACGATGTCATGAACAACCTTACCGCCGTGTCTCAGGCAGCCGGGTTGGTCAACGGGCAGGCTGTTTCCGGCCAGCCGCGCAGCTACGTTTATGACAGCCTGGGCCGGTCCACCAGCTCAACCACGCCGGAATCCGGCACCGTGACCATGTACTACACGACCTCAGGCGGAGCCACCTGCTCCGGCGATGCATCCTTGCCGTGCCGCATCCAGGACGCGCGCGGCGTGATCAAGACGTTTACTTATGAAGGGATTAACCGGCCCACGGGCGTCACGTACAGTGACACCACTCCCTCGGTCACCTACCAGTATGACACCGGAGGCTCGGCGGCCTTTGCCCTGGATCGTCTGACCAAGATCATCGAAGGTCCGACGAATTCCCAGACCTTCACCTATGACAACTTCGGCCGGATCACGCAGGTGAGCCACCTGATTGACAGCACCACCTACACGGTGCAATACGCTTACAATCTGGCCAGCCAGCTTACCTCGACCACGTATCCGTCTCCCAGCAACCGGGTGGTCACGCAGAATTACGATGCGATGGGGCGGACCTCTTCGATCGCCAGCGGCGCTACCACCTACCTGAGCGGCCTGAGCTACAACGCTGCTGGCGAAACCCTTGGGATGACCTTGGGCAATGGCGTCCTGGGCACGTTCAGCTACAACGACCACCTGCAACCCACAGCTCTGCGCTACGTGAGTGGCTCTACCGACGTTTTGAACCTTGGCTATGACTACGGCGCCAGCAACAACGGGCAGATCCAGGCGGTGCATTATTACACCGCACCCAGCGTGGAGGACCTGACCAAATCGGAGAATTTCACCTATGATGCCTGGGGCCGTCTGAGCGCGGCGCACACCACCACGGTAAATTCCACCGCGGGCACCTGGAGCCTGCAATGGGGCTATGACCGGCTGGGCAACCGCCTGTCGCAGACGCTGGTCGGCGGCAATATTACGGTCGGCCAGCCAAGCTTCACCATCGATCCCGTCACTAACCGCATCACCAACAGCGGTTACACCTACGATGCCGCCGGCAACATGACTCACGACGCCAGCAACGCTTACACCTATGATGGCGCCAATCGTCTCACCCGCATCAATGCCGGGCCGCCGTCGTATACGTATTTCGGCCCGCTGCGGATCAAGAAAGTCGCCGGGACCGCGACCACGGTTTATATTTACTCAGGGAACAACCCGATCGTGGAATACGTGAACGGCAGCCTGAGCACGGAGTATGTCTACTCCGGATCAGAACTCCTGGCCACCATTGCCGGGAGCAGCATCACCTACCATCATCCCGACCATCTCTCCAACCGGGCGGAGACGAATTCGTCAGGGGCAGTGGGTCGCTCCTTTGGACACCTTCCCTTCGGAGAAACCTGGTATGAGACCGGAACGGCGGACAAATGGAAGTTCACCAGCTACGAAAATGACGCCCTGACCGGAGAAACCGGGCTCAATTATGCCCAGAACAGATATTATGCTTCAGGGCTTGCCAGGTTTATGAGTCCGGATTTGCTGGGCGGACACTTAGAAGCACCCCAATCCCTGAACCGCTATGGGTATGTGTTGAATGACCCTCTGAATCTGATTGATCCGCAGGGGATGGATTGTGTGGTCGATGGGGAAGTAGACGCCACTGTTGCCACCCCGCAAGACTGCGAAGATGCAGGAGGTTCATGGGATGACACTGCGGCTGGAACCGGTTCAGACCAAGTCTATGCCGAACCATACGAAATTGTGATTAATCTCTCAAATTCGCCGTTCCCAACTTTGCAGTCGCCAAGTTTGCAGTTATCTGGTTTGCAGTCAGGTCTAGGCAATGTAACAAAGGGTCTGCTGGCTTTGACCACTGCCGTATTCCAAAATAAGCTTATTGATACCGAATGTTACGGGGAACCCCTGAGTCCGATACCGATAAAGGGACCCGGTAGAAAGTCAATTCAATGCGAGATGGCGTTCAACTGCTCAGCCGAGCCGGACCATATATTCATCGGCGGAGCCGACTATAGAGCAATTCTTGACGGTTGTGGAGCGGACTTCATTCCCAATACTTGCCCTTACATGAAAGTTAAAGGAAAGATTGCCGTGATACCGATGTTTTTTGGACTCTTTGAGGCTCACGTTTATGCTGGTGGCATTATCACGAAGTGCGCAAAGGTTCGGATTCCGTTTCCACGCTGATCCGAGGTGATCAGAATTAGTGTGCCGGGGCACTAGGGAAAGATCGATCAAAGTTGGCGGTAGGTTATCCTACTGAGTACGAATGATCGGGTTTGCCATGATTCAGAATTGACGTTTATGGTGAAAGGAGAGACCATTAGGTTTGGAACCGCCAAATGAACAGTAACCCCTTCATTATCATTAAGAGCCTCACTGTTGGTGTGGCATGCGTGTTTGCAGCCCTCATTGTTCTCCAAGTGTTTCTTTCGTTGCTGGTTCACCGGTACAAAGTCTTTGCTGTTTCTTTCCGGCCCAACGGATTCATCTGGCTGGGTGTTTATCTGCTATTAGCCTTCAGTATAGGTTTTATTTGGCGATACAAAGCATAGGCGAGCATTTTTCTATTCCTTACAACACCATGGATATCAAACAACTGTTCATGCCGATAAGATTATGCCGCTTTCAGGTGCAGAGTCCTCCTGAATTGGACAGTGGCCAAGAAACTGCTGGATCTGGCCAATAGAATCGAGAACGGTCGTTGCTGTCTCCCAGTCGAGCCATGTGGCTATATCAGTCTTGCGGGCTACTGGTCTGCGTATTGCGTCCCTTGGCAATCCTTCTAGCCTGCTGTAGCAGCGTCGCCATGGCGCAGCGAGCCCCGGCCAAGCACGCTCAGGTCGAGCTGCTTTCGCATCGAACCGCGAACCCGCCCAGCGCGGAACTGCTGCTGGGCGTCCACTTCATGCTGGAACCTGGCTGGCATATCTACTGGACCAACCCCGGCGATTCCGGCCAGCCTCCGGTTTTCAAATGGCAGCTTCCCTCCGGGTTCAGCGCCGGAGAAATCTTGTGGCCGCGACCGGAGCGTATGCAGAGTTCGCCGCAAATGGCGGATTTTGGCTATCACGACGACGTCTTGCTGATGGTCCCCGTCCACGCTTCCACGTCGACACTAGGCAACGCGCCGCTGGAAATCGGACTTGAAGCCAAATGGCTGATCTGTCGCGAGGTCTGCATTGCGGACCATACGAACCTGCATCTTTCGTTGCCGCCGGCGTCGGGCGTGAAGGAGAACCCGGCTTCGGCGCCGCTTTTTGCCCGCGCTGAGAAGCTGATTCCCCGGCCCTTGCCCCGTGTCTGGAAAGCGAGCTTTAGTGCGCGGAAAGATAGCTTTGTTCTTTTCATCTTTGCCCCGGCGGGAAAAGTCATCAACAAAGCCGAGTTCTTTCCTCTGGAGCCGGGACAGGTTGACAACGCCGCGCCACAGAGCTTGCAGCCCATGGCCCGGGGGGTGAAGATCACGTTGAAAAAGTCCGACTACCTGACCAAGCCCATTACGGTTTTGCGCGGCGTGCTGGCGCTGCCGGGCGGCGAAGCATATAGGATTGAAGCCCCGGCCAGCCAGCCGATACAATAGTTGTGCCAGAAATCGGGTGATCGCGCGTGATCGGGTGATCGCCGTGATCTGAAAACCGGCAAGCTTGTCCGTGTGGGTGAGAGTAAACGCCGGTGCTACATGATTTTGTCAACCGGCGAGCCTAAAAAGGAGGACCGTTTATGAAAAAGCTGCGTCGTTCAATGTTGCAGATGGTCGTGTTGGTGGCCTGTATGGCGTCCGCATTGGCGGTAAAGATCGGGGAACCAGCTCCCGGCTTTAGCTCCGTGGACAGCAATGGCAAACCGCAGAAGCTGTCTGATTACAAGGGCAAGTATGTTGTCCTGGAGTGGCACAACCAGGGATGTCCTTATACCAAGAAGCACTATGAGAGCGGCAACATGCAGCGCTTGCAGAAAGAGTGGACCGCCAAGGGCGTGGTCTGGCTTACGGTGATTTCTTCTTCTCCCGGCACGCAGGGTTTTGTCACACCCACGCAGGAGAATGAGTATCTCAAGAGCATGAATGCCGCGCCGACTGCCGTGCTGATGGACCCAGGCGGATCACTGGGCCACCTGTACGATGCCAAAACCACGCCGCACATGTTCATCATCGATCCCAATGGAACGCTGGTCTACAACGGCGCGATCGATGACCATCCGACCGCCGACCAGGCTGACATAGCCACGTCAAAGAATTATGTGGCGAATGCACTGAAGGAAGCCCTGGCAGGTAAGCCGGTCGCCGATCCCGCGACGCGTCCGTACGGCTGCTCCGTGAAATACGGAAAGCTCTGAGCGCACGGCATGGGCTTAGACTGATTGCATGCGCTTGCCGAAGGAGTTGCTGCCGGTTATCCAGCACGAAATTGAGAAGATAGACCGGCGCAGACTCCTTCAGGCGACAGCGCAGATTACCGAACGCTATCAGAATGCGGACTTCTCCGCGCCGGCCCTTAGGACTGATGCGCATCGCGCTGCTTACCTGGCCGTTCGTCTGCCGGCAACGTATGCCGCGAATGCGCATGTCTTTGCGGAAATCCAGCGGCTGATTCCGGACGCTGAGATCAGCAGCATGCTAGATCTTGGCGCCGGCCCCGGCACCGCGCTCTTTGCCGCTGCGGAAATATTTCCTGCGCTTCAGCAGGCCACGCTCCTTGACGCGGATGAGTCATGGTTGTCTCTGGGAAAACTTTTGGCGGGACAAAGTCCATCGGCGGCTGCCCGCCAGGTGCTGTGGCTCAGGCATGATCTGTGCTCCGGTCTTTCCTGTAAAACGCACGATCTGGTCGTGCTTTCGTATGCTCTGGGAGAGCTTCCACAAGCAGCCGTTGAAGCCATGGTCCACCAAGCGTGGAGTTGTGCCGGAAAGTTTCTGGCGATAATTGAGCCGGGGACCAAACGCGGTTTTGCCGCGGTGAATGCCGTGCGGTCGGCAATGATCGCTGCCGGCGCAGAGATTCTGGCGCCTTGTCCGCACAAGGATGCCTGCCCCATGCATGCCGCCGGCGACTGGTGCCATTTTTCCGCGCGGCTTGAACGTACCTCACAGCACCGGCAATTAAAAGGCGGCGTTCTGGGATATGAAGATGAAAAGTTTTCCTACGTTGTAGCCGGGCGCCAGCACTTTCCTTCCTTCGACGCGCGCATCGTGCGCCATCCCCAGAAGCACGGCGGGCATATTCAACTCACGTTGTGCACGTCCCAGGGCAGCATCAAGTTACAGACGATCACAAAATCCAACAAGAAAGATTACAAACTCGCGCGCCAATCGGAATGGGGGGACACCTGGAAAGAGTAAGTCCAGCCTCGCTTTTGCCGACCCCTGCCTTAGATTATTCTAATTTTTTCCAAATCATTGAACCATGCGGAGTTGGCCGTCCTGCGACCTGCCTGCGCGACCCAAATTAGCCGCTGCTCATGTCTGTTTTTTAGAAAAACTTGTCTTGCTGAACGGTAAAAAGCCCGTAAACTGATGCAACTATTTCCCCCTGCATTTGCTCCTAAGTTTTGAGCGACCGTGCCCGGAATTGCATCAGCATCGAACGGCCATCACGGCCTTGAATTCCTTGTGGTGTGCAGCGACTCCCTGATGTTCAGCACTATCACGGAGGCCGTACGAGCCATCAAGGGACGCTTGAACTGCGCGCCGAACATCGCGTCCGCGCGAGATTATGTTGCCCGGCGCAAGATCGACGGCATTGTCCTTGACATGACACTGCCTGGTGCTCTGGAGTTGATCGATTTTGTCCGCCGCGGCAATTCCAACAAATTTTCTGTAATCTTTGCCTGCATGGGACCAGCCAGCGAACCTCAGTTCGCACTCCGCGCGGGCGCCAACTTTGTCTTTACCAGATCGGCGGAGCCCAGCCAGGTCGAGCGTCTATTCAGCAGCGCCTCGTCCCTGATGATCGCGGAAAAAAGACGCTTCTTCCGTTATCCCTTAATGGTCCCGGTGCAGTTCACAATGGACGGCGGAAGTCGGGAAGGCACCATGGCGAACCTGAGCGAAGGCGGAATGGCGGTCTGGTGTTTGCAGGACGCTCCGCTTGGAGCGCCGATGCAGTTCTCTTTTGAGCTTCCTTTCGGTGGTCTGATTCAAGGCAAGGGCGAAGTTGCCTGGGCCAACGCGGACGGTACGTTAGGCATCAAGTTCCATATTCTGCAGGACCAGGCCTACACTCATCTTTCCGCATGGCTGGGGAGGCGTGGCCTACAGGTACCCTCCAGCGAGCATATCTATCCTCCGATGTTGACGGGCACGTAGACAAAAAACAGCCTGACCGCCGCTCTATCGTTCTTGATCGATCATCTGAGATGATAACCGGGTGATTGCTTTCGCAAGTGCTCTCCCGTTTCTCCGCTGGGTAGTCGATTTTGTCCAATGGGTCAAGGGACTCGGTCCGTCCGGCGGCTTCATCTTCGGGCTGGTGTATGTAGTTGCGACGGTATTATTTTTCCCCGCGCTCCCGCTGACCCTGGGCGCGGGTTTGGTCTACGGCGTCGCCGTGGGAACGCTCATTGTTTCGCCTGCCAGCGTGACGGGAGCGACCCTTGCTTTCCTGATCGCGCGTTACGTCGCTCGAGACTGGGTCACGCGCAGGTTGAAGAAATACAAGTACGCGTCCGCCATTGATCGTGCCATCGAGAAAAAAGGTTTCAAAGTTGTCCTGCTGCTGCGGTTGCAACCGCTGCTTCCATTTAACATGCTGAACTACGCGCTGGGGCTTACTAACATCAGCCTCCGTGATTACGTAGTTGCCTCGTGGATCGGCATGTTGCCGGCAACCATCCTGTATGTCTATCTGGGTTCCATCATGCATGATGTTTCCGATTTGCTGAGCGGACGTCCCAATGCGGGCATTGCCGGACGGATCTTGCTATGGAGCGGACTCGCGGCTACAGTCCTGCTGGTCTGGTGGCTGGGCCGATTGGCGCAAAAGGCCCTGAAGGAAGAATTAGAACCAACATCCTGAATCCAGTGGCAGAATAAGAAGCCGCGTGAGGAAGAACGACGATGACTCGCTTCCTCTCGTAGATCGAGCGGAATCGCCGTATGCAGGAAACGATTATATGCATCTTCGCCAAGCCTCCCCAGCCTGACCGGGTGAAGACGCGGCTCATTCCCGCGTTTGGTGCGGAGCGCGCCGCGGAGCTGGCCGAGGCTTTTCTCCACGATACGGTTGCTCTGGTGCGTACGCTGCCGTGGGCTGAGTGCATTATCGCCGCTACGGAGCGTTTTGAGCGGAGCTACTTTTGTCCGGAAGAAGTCTGGCTTCAGTCGGAAGGCGACCTGGGAGAGCGGCTGGAGAAAATTTTACGGCTGGCGTTGAAACGGCGTTCGACCGTACTGGCCATCGGGGCTGACAGTCCCGGGCTTCCCGCAGCGTTGCTGGAAGACGCGCGTAAGGCGTTGCACAGTGCTGATGCCGTATTGGGCCCGGCCGCCGATGGTGGTTTTTATCTCATTGGTTTGAACGATTGTCCAGTGGGCGTGTTGGGCGGGATCCAGTGGAGCCAATCCTCAACGCTGGCTGATACAGCCGCACGGTTGGAGCAATATGGGATGAAGACCGCGCGCATCGATGAATGGTTTGATGTTGACACTCCGGAGAACCTGGAGCGCTTACGTCGACAGCTGGAGAAAAACCCTTCCGCCGCGTTCAGGACCTCGGCGCTTTTGCAGCGCATCTTTCCGCCTGGTCCGAACGCCCTAAAGCAGACATGAAAATTTCTGTGATCATTCCTGTGCTCAACGAGCGTCAAACACTCCCTGCTGCGGTCGCGGCCTTACGCGCGTGTGAAGACCTCGGAGAAATTATTGTCGCGGACGGCGGCAGCACGGATGGCACGCTTGAATGGTTAGGCTTAGAATCCGATGTTGTTGTGTTAAACGCCGCACGCGGTAAAGGCCCCCAGATCAACGCCGGAGCGGCCCTTGCCCAACACGATCTCCTGCTTTTCCTTCACGCCGATTGCATCTTGAGCCAGTCTGCCTTCGCCGCGATGCAGTCTGCTGCGTCCGACCCACGCATTGCCGGCGGAGCATTTTGTGTTCGTTTTGCTGAAGCCCGGCCACGTTCGCTTCACGTAGTGGCCGCGGGCATCAACCTGCGCGCCAGGATCAGACGCTCGGCCACCGGAGACCAGGGAATCTTTGTTCGCAAGAATGTATTCACTTCGATTGGCGGCGCGCCCGACTGGCCTCTGTTTGAAGATGTTGAACTGGTGCGCCGCATCAAGCTCGCGGGAAAGTTTGCAATAGTAAAAACCCCTATCACGATCTCCCCGCGGCGCTATCTTGTTTACGGCGTCTGGCGAACGGTGTTTCTGGTTTACTCGCTGCGCCTGGGCTACTGGCTGGGCATATCACCACAGCGGCTGAAGCTGTGGTTCAAAGATGTGCGTCCGTCGCGTGCTGAGGAAAGTCTTTAGAGTGTGTTTCAAAAATGGGATTGTTAGTTCCCGCCGCGTTCACGCGCCGGACCCTTTTTCGAACACCTTCCCATTCAAGGCGATCATGTGCTGACAGTCTTCAAACAGAACGTTGTAGTGGGCGATTACGGTAAGCCCAAGCCGCTCGAACATCGCGGCAAAAGCCGGTTTGTCCCACGCCCAGAGATGAAATTCGTAATGCTGATCGGGAGTCTCGTCGAGAGGCACACTGGCCAGCAACCACTTGACCCGCGCGTCTCTCAGCTTTTGCAGGAAGGCCTCCGGGTCCACCAGGTGTTCCAGGGCCTCGGTCATGATGGCGATGCTGGGAAACCTCAGATCTTTTTTTGTGAGATCCAGTTTTGTGAAATCCAGCAAGCTGGCGTCAACGCCGTACTTTTCCCGGGCGTACTCTACCGCTTTGGGTGACAGATCATAGCCCCAGGAGGTAATTTCCGGGCGCCGCTTCTTAAGCTCGTGCAGCATTCCGCCGTTACCGCAGCCGAAATCAGCTACTGTAGTTGCTTCGATGTCCACGTCCAATAAGTAGAGGACATCATAGAGCGTCCGCAGCAGGCGTTCCCGATGCCGGGGCTCATGAATGTGGTCCGCGACTTCACGGTCGCGGTAAAAGGCCTCATCGTGAAATTGTGGCTGGTTGAAGAACTTGTGTACGGACACGGTAATGCCTCACCGAACATTACGTCTTGGCTTGACCAGGCTCACTTTAATTCAGATTCGTCGAACCATGACAAACTCAAAAAGAAGCTTAGCAAGCCAGGGTTAGCGGGTCTAGTGTTTTGTACGTTTAGTCAGCCGGATCGAGGCAGAGATCGAAACTACGCGAAGCTAAGAGAGTTCTTACAATTCCAGGCCTAGCAAACAAAATCGTTGGTCCAGAGTTTATTGAAGAATAGCCCGATTGATTTCATTCGCCATACTTGCCGCCAGCGAATCCACATCATCCGCCTTGCCTTCGATGGTGAGATGAGACATCTCGCGGCCATCACGGGCCAGCACGATGGTCACCACTACGCGGTTTCCGTCCACTGTATAGTCCCCGCTGGGACTTACGGCTCCCGGAAAATCGTCCTGGTCCACGTAAACGGGAGCGGGCTGTCCGGGGCTACCGCGGTCCGCGGCATAGCTCTGGTTTCGCAAGCGTTTCTGCAGCGCTTCGCTCAGGCGTAAATTGTCGCGGTGCAATTGCGTGTTAATGAACAGCGGCCGCAACAGCAGAGGACTGGGGGTTGCCAGCGGAATTGCCGCGCGGTCTTCCGCAGAGAGCTGGCCGATATCAAAGCTCGCGCCACCCGGCATTGCAACCCGAGGCTGCTGTATCCCTCCAATATTCTTCGCCAGTTGCGGCACGTCGTCGGCAACTTCCTGGAACAGATTGGATAAATCAACAAATTGGCTTTCGCGCAGAGCCGCTCCCTTCATTCCTTTTAATACCGCATAGGTGAGCAGGCCTTGCCCGAACTGGCTTGCTTCGTAGCTGGCGGCATCCGCTGCTGAGCCCATCAGCACATAGAAACCGGTGCGGTCTTTCAAGCGCTCGATGGCGCGAATCTGGTCTCCAGGCACGCCGCGTTTTTCCACCAACCGCGCCTCGATTGCCCCGGCAGCGCAGGTATCGAGAATCATGACTTTGTGCAGCGCCGGGATTTTATTGATCCACTCGACGAGTTCTCCGTCGCTCACCGCGGAGACAAGCCGCACCGCCGGATCGGAGAGGTCTAGGGTCCGCGCGTCCGCCGTAGGATAGGCGTAGAGACCTTGAATGGCTACGCCGTGACCGGCCAGATAAACCGCAAAGACATCGCCGGGCCGGGCCTTGGCCGCAGCGTCAAACGCCTGTTGGAGACTTGCCTTGGTTGCGCCGACTCCACCGACGGAGGCTGGGCTGGTAAGCAGGGTAATGTGTACGTGTTCGGCGCCGAAGAGGCGGCTGGCGCCGAGTTTGAGCGCATGCGCCATGGCCTCAGCGTCTTTCGCCGCAAAGCGAAGCCGAATTTCCGGCGACGCATACTCAGACACGCCGGCGACAATGGCATAAAACTCGGGCGGATTTTTGTCCTTGGCCCCGCCGGGGTCCCAGGTCACGGTGAACCCACGACTGGAAAGATATCCTTCCGTGTTCCAGGTAACCACGCGAATCTCATTTGGTTCGCCGGGCTTTAAATGAGCGCCCGCCAGGTCCACAGCCAAAGAAGCGTCGACAGAAAGAGCCGGCTTTGGCCCACGGGCGTCCGCCAGGAACTCCATGCCATTCACAAACACCTGCACACGTCCGATCCCGCCTCCCATATCCGCAAGTTTCAGTTTGAGCTGTGTGCTTCCCGGAGGCGGAGCTTCAGCGCGCACATCGGGATAGAGTTTCACATCGTCAAAGGCGGCCACATCGCGCAGAGGCTCTTTGTTCAAGCCGAGAATTTTGCCAAGCAACCCCGGCTCGTAGTAGCGCTCTTTGAGCTGGGCCAGCGCGATCGTGTTCAAACCAACAGCCCAATGCATCAGCTGCATTCCACGGGGGGAAGCATCAAACCGGCCAGCGGGATCCACCACCGCCCAATCGCCTTTGTCGAGGAGGAAAAGCGTTGCCAGTTCGCGCCCACTGCTCACCTCCCACAGCGTGATACGACCTTGATCATCTGACGCGGCCAGGGTGTGCCCGTCTGGGCTGAAGGCAAGGGCAGTGGTGTCGTCGGTTCCGGGAAACGCCCGCAGCTCGCGGCCAGACGCTGTATCCCAGAGACTGATCTTGGTATCGGGTTGCCTGCTGACCTCATCGATGCCATCTACCACCGAAGCTGCTTGTTGGCCATCAGGACTCAATACTGTTACGAACCGCTGAAGCTCCCGCAAGGAAACAATCAACTTTTTGGTCGACACGTTCCAGAGGCTGTCGCACGATGCCAGAGTACGGCCATCAGCACTGAACTTGATAGCTTGCGGAGGACAACTTAAACCCCAGCCCGGCTCCAACCCCGCTGGGTAAATATTTATCCCTCGTATAATCTGGTGGGCGGTAATATTCCAGAGATATCCTTGTGAGGACATCATCTTAGTGTCGGGACTGAAGACCACCGAATCATCACCACTGGGGTTCTTCAGCGATTCCAGCTCTTTTCCGGTGGCAACGTCCCAGAACTTGATCGTATGGTCCGTTCCACTCGATGCCAGGGTACGACCGCCGGGGCCGAACGCCACGGAGCGAACAAAGCCGGTATGTCCCTGCAAGGACCTCAGCTCTTTTCCAGTAGCAACGTCCCAGAGCGTGGCCGAGTGATCATTTGCCGCGGCCAGCACACGGCCCTCGGGGTCAAAGGCCGTGGAACAGAGTCTGTTCTGTCTGTCTGTTTTTATTTCAATAAGATGTTCGCGCCCTTCGAGCACGTCCCAGAGTTTGATTATGCCTTCCAAGGTACGGGCGGCCAGGGCACGGCCATGCGGATCTACGGCAAGCCCGCAAATTTGCGCTCTGTGATCAGCCAAGATGCGCAGCTTGCTTCCACTGGACGGGTCCCAAAGACTGATGTTTTCCTCAAACCTGCTCGCAGCTGCCAGGTGGCCATCGGCGCTGAACGCGACCGCACTGATCGTTGCTGATTTTTCCAGGGTCCGTAGCTCGTGTGCGTCGGTCGCGTCCCACAGCTTCAGACCGCAGCCTCCGATCACCAGGGTGCGACCATCCGGACTGAACGCTACATTGCTGAAGGTGGCACAATCGGCGTCTCCCTGGTCGATGAGCCCTGTCAGCCTGGGTGAGCCAGAAAGGTCCCAAAGCCTGACCCTTGTGTGTCCGTCTTCATCAATATTTACCGCAGCCAGAGCGTGACCTACAGGACTGAATGCAACATGCAAGCCGTTTTGCCCACTCAGAGTGCGAAGCAAATGGCCGCTCGACACATCCCAAAGCTTGATTACTAAACCCTGACTCCCTGAGGCGAGGATCTTTCCGTCTGGGCTAAAGGCCACGGAAAAAATCCGGTCCTCAGGATAATCACTGTTAACCAGGGTTTTTATTGCCTGCCCGCTCGACACGCTCCAGAGCCTGATCGTCGCATCATAACCACTCGAGGCAAGGACCTGGCCATCAGGGCTGAAGGCGACTGAGGAAACCTCCTTTAGGTGCCCAGTCAGGGTTCTCAGCTCACGAACGCTGTTCAGGTCCCAGAGCTTGATCGTTTTGTCGTTCCCGCCCTCGGCCAGGATGCTGCCATCGGGACTGAAGGCCACTGAGCTGACCCAATCGTTGTGCGTCCCCATGGTTCGCAACTCGCGCCCGCTCGCGACGTCCCAAAGCGCGGTGGCCCGGTCAGCCCCGCTCGAAGCCAGAATCTTTCCATCAGGACTGAAGGCCATGGACGCAACGAGTCCGGGGCCGGTCTCAAGAACGAGCTGTGGTCGCTCGGCCTGGGCTGCCGCCATGAGCAGTCCGGGCATTAGCGCCACAAAGACGAAGCGCAACTTTCTTAAAGACCGACCGGTTCTACCTTCTTGTGGGACAAAAGCCGGTGTAGCCATGATATTTACTTCCGGGTCATCAATCTTTGCCAAGAGCAACACTCCACAAACAACTGCGCGCCAGGAGCAAAAGCCCATGGCCCTGAAGTGGATGAAAGTCAAGTGCCATGTTATGCTAAATGATTCCGTTGCCTCTTCGTTAGATCAGCCCTCTTAAGATCGCCGGCAATGCGTGCGCGGCATTGTTGAGTGCAATGAGTGTGTTTTGCCGCTAGCCGGCCAGAAACAATAGCGATTCGAGCTTCGTCTTTATGCCTTTTGCTATTCGATCAGCCTCGCCCAACTCCTACGCCCAACTCAGCAATCGTGAGCTTGTCGCGGAGTGTCTGCGAGGAATGACGGTTGAGGCATGGGAAGAATTCGTCCGCCGCTTCCAGCCGCTCATCGCAAGCGTAACGGCGCGAGTGGCCCGGGATTTTGGCAACGTTGTGCCTGGGCTGGTCGACGATCTTACCCAGGACGTCTATCTCAAACTTTGCGCCGACGGTTTCCGGTTGCTGCGGGAATGCCGGCTGCCGCATGAGAATTCAATATTTTCCTACCTCAAGTTTGTGGCGGCCAGCGTGGCCCATGATCACTTCAAGGTGCTCCACGCCCACAAGCGGCGTACCGACCTGTATGCCGGAGAAATACAGGAAGAAGAGATGCAATCGGCCTTCCGGTCGGACAAGTGGTCGTCCGTAGCCGAAGAAAAGTTGCTTCTGGGCAAGATTGAGGAGGTCCTGGAAGAAGTTACAGCGGGTCCTAACGCGGAACGTGACCGCATGGTCTTCTGGCTTTATTACCGCCAAGGCCTTACGGCCAATGCCATTGCGGCGATCCCAGCGCTGAACCTGACGCAAAAGGGAATCGAAAGTCTGTTGTCCCGGGTCACCAGTGCCTTGCGAAAACAGCTTTTAAGAAAAAAGAAGCTAAGGCAGATTCCGTCGAAGGCTTAGGCAGGATTTTGGCGTCTGGAGAAGTAATGATTTTAGATAGTGAACACGTGACCGAGGCCGACATCGAACAGATGTTGTCTTCCAGGGCTTCCGGTGACGAAAAGGTAGGGGAGAAGGTCCTTGCGCATTGCCAGGTATGTCCGGAGTGCAATGAGTTGCTGAAAGACTGCAAAGATATTCACCGGGAGATCGAATCCTTGAAGAACTTAAGCAGCAGCACGGACCAAACTGTATGCCCGAGCACGGAGCTGTGGATCAAGCTTGCATCCGGCGTCATGGACGAAAAAGAAGCAATGGAGCTCGTCAAACATGCCTCCGGGTGCCGACCTTGCAGCCAGGAGTTAATCCGGGCCCAGGCCTATGTTTCCGATGAGCCGGTACAGGTACCAGGCTTGCAGAGCGCTACACCGGAGTGGCAGAAGTCGGTAGCGCGAATCATCGCGGCGCACCCTCCTGTGGTGAAGGAGCGGAAGGCAAAGCGCTGGCGGTTTTTCTGGATCACCGCAGCCACGGCGGCTGTCGTTGCTTTCGCTGTGGTGATCGTCAATATCGCACGGCCTCGCGACGTGAACCAGTTGCTGGCCCAGGCTTATGGCCAGAACCGTACTCTGGAGTTGCGGTTTCCCGGAGCACAGTACGGGCCCATGCGGACGGAGCGCAGCGGCAATAGCCAGTCGATTCTGAACCAGTCGCCGGCGCTCTTAGAGGCCCTGCCTTTGATTTCACGGCACCTGGAAAAAGAGCCTGGCAATCCCATATGGCTGAATGCAAAAGGCCGGGCGGACCTTCTGGGAAAAAATTATGCGGCTGCCATCCAGAGCTTCCAGAAAGCGCTGGAAGCGGACCCCGATTCTCCCTTGCTGCTCACGGACGCGGCTTCCGCCTATTTCGAACGCGCACAGATCGCCGACCGGCCGGAAGATTATGGGAAAGCCATTGAACTGCTCAGCCAGGCGCTCACCAAAAATCCGGATGATCCCATTGCTCTGTATAACCGCGCGCTCGTGAACGAGAAGATGTTCTTGTTCCATCAAGCGGTTGAGGATTGGACGCACTACCTCCGGGTTGCCCCCAAAGGTGAGTGGGCAGACGAAGCCACCCGGCATCTCGAGGCTGTGCGCAAGAAACTGGCGGAACAGGAAGCAAGAGCGGCAGAGCCTTTGCTCGATCCGGGTATGCTGTTTCATGAAACAGCCAGCAGCAACCAACAAGCCAGCGACATCCTTGACCACCGATCGGAAGATTATCTGGATCGGGCCATCCGTAAGTGGCTCCCCGCTGCTTTCGCAACGAGAGCCGACTCCCTGGGCAGCGCTTCCGTTGATCGCAACCTTTTTCAAGCTGTCTCGTTTTCGGGAGCTGCGGCGAATATTTTGCAATCAGCTGGGCCACAGACAAGAGACTCCCCCCAACCTCCGCCCGAATCCTCTCCTACGCGCCTCGCCTTGAGTACCCTGGCTGAGGTGCTGAAGATGAGGCACGGTGATGAATGGTTATCAGATCTTCTGAAAGCATCTCACTCACCTTTCATAATTCCCGCCATCCATGCCCTCGCAGAAGCAACCGACGCAAATGCTACCGGTGATTTTGACCTGGCGCGACGCAAGTCGAACGAGTCTGTCGTGCTCTTTCAACGCAGCGGCAACGCAGCAGGGACCTCTCGCGCTCTTTATGAGATGGTATACGCGCTGGAGCGTACGGAATTGGGCAAGCGCTGCCTGGATGCGGCCCTTCCACTTGCCAACGATCCTTCAACACATCGATATTCATGGATTCAGGTGCAGCTCGGCGTGGCGCGAGCAAGTTGCTGGGCGCAAATCGGGCAATTCGACGAGGCGGCAACGTCTTTAAATGAAGCCCTGGCCCGGGCCGAGAAATCGGGATACGGAGCACTCTATCTGCGGGCGCTGGGTATTGCTGCAAGCCTGCTGACTTCTCAGGGCAACGGTGCAGCGGCCTCATCGATGGACCTGCGTGGCTTGACGCACTATTGGAACGGCTCGTATCCCCCGATGCGCGCCCACCAGTTCTACTCAGACCTGGGATTTCCAGCGCACGAAACGGGCAAATGGAACTTCGCTCTCGCTCTGGAAAAAGAAGCAACCAGCACAATCGCTTTGACCGAACAACGATTGGGAGAAGCCCTTACTCGCCAGAGGCTGGCCAAGGCTGCCTTTATGGCAGGCGATCAAAACCTCGCTGCCGCGGAGTTCAACCGATCCAGGGAGCTGTTCGCGTCCTCCCCGTCCAGCAAAGCCATGCGGGCCTGGCAAGCGTCGGAAGAGATTGAACTGGCCAAGCTGGAAGCGGACCGGGGCGAGGTTGATCAATCGTCCGCGCATCTGTTGGACGCTCGTAAACAACTGCCGCAAATTGTGAATTATTTTATTGCGCTCCATTTCTTTCAAACCTCCGGTGAGCTGCAGAGTTTGAAGGGAAACCGGAAGGAAGCCGAGCTGGCATTGCGAGCGGCGGTCACGGCATCCGAATGGGGACTTTCATCATCGCGCAGCGAGCGGGAACGAATCCGATGGGCCCGGGAAGCAGGGCAGACGTATCGCGACCTGGCGGAGATTTATTGGAAATCGAACGACGCGGAAAAGGCGCTGAAAGTATGGGAGTGGTATCGTGGTGCGGCGGTCCGAAATCCCAAAGCCACATCTGTTTTGAGCGATATCGCCGGTGCCCGTTTGCAGTCGAGTGACATAGCTTTCGCCGGCCTTGACTCCGGACCACCGCTGCCACCCATGGAGGGGATCCTTGGCAGTCCCTCGGCGTTCCAGCAAACCACCGTAGTCTCGTACATGCAGTTGGCAACCGGCCTGGCAGTCTGGGTTTTTGACGATCGCGGCATCACCGCCAAGTGGATTGCCGTGCCGCCGCAGAAGCTGGTACGGCTGGCCCGCAACTTTCGCGACGAATGCGCCGACCCTGGCTCCGATTTGACCGTCCTTCGCCACGATGCGCGACAGCTTTACGACCTGTTGATCGCTCCAATGTCAGACCATTTATCGCCCGATCGCATGCTTGTGATCGAACCCGACGATGCCATTGCCGAGGTCCCTGTAGCGGCCCTGATGGACCCATCGGGCCGGTATCTGGGAGAAATTTATCCGCTCGTATTTTCGCCGGGATTGCTCTATCAACGGCGCCTTCATAGTGCGCAAAATTTCACGCCGCACCAGCGTGCCCTGGCGATTGGAGCGCCGGCGTTGGGCGGAGACCTTGCCGCCAGTCTCGGACCGCTCGGCGACGCCACGGACGAGGCCCGGTATGTGGCCACAAAATTTGAAAAAGCAACCGTGTTCACAGGCCGCCAGGCTTCTCTCATCAATGTTCGGCGGGAACTGCCCCGCGCAGCCATCTTTCATTTTGCCGGACACGCCGTCGCCAACGCCGAAGAGTTGGGGCTGATGTTGGCCGGTCCTCATTCTCCCGATGCTCAGGTCAGGACGACAACTGTTTTAAACGTTTCCGGCCTGACCTCGATTGACTTACAGAAGCTCCAGCTTGCCGTGCTGTCGGCGTGCTCCACTGCCACGGGCGATGAGGATGAACCGCGAGACCCTGAAAATCTGGTGCGAATCTTTCTTCGTGCCGGAGTGCCTCATGTAGTTGCCAGCCGATGGAATGTGAATTCAAATACCACTGCGAAATTCATGCGCATTTTTTATGACCATCTTCTGGACCATGGGTCCGTCTCGGGTTCGTTGCAGGCCGCCGGCGCGGAGCTGCGTCGCACGGCTGATACCGCGCATCCCTACTACTGGGCTGCCTTTAGCGCTTTTGGCCGTTGACAACAAACTTTGCAAGACCTTTATACTTTTCGCAAGGGAATTGCGATGTAGCTTTCGTCCTTGCCTTACAGCCGTTGCCTACATCTTGGTTGCGGAAAGGCCCCAGAAATTCATGACACTAATTTAGAGGTTTACTAAAAATCAGGAGGTTGAGTAAATTTATGAAAGACCCGGTCTCACGCCGCGCGCTTCTCAAGGGATGCGCCGCATTTTCCTTAGGGTCGGCCCTCGCGCCTCTCCACCCGCTATTTTCCATGCCCCGAACGCCCGAGAAAGACGCGGCGGGGACGCCCACTCTTTATCTCTGCTGTCACGGTCTGTTCGCTTTTGTTCTTCGCGAAGACCACATACTTCTTCTTACCCCACGCATTGATGAACATAAATATCTTGCCGGAACCTGGCGAAGCGAAAAAGACATGAAAAAAGGTGGAGCGTATTCCCTGCTGGGATCAAGCAAGGCCGGATATTCCAACCCTCGCCCGGTCATCGGTAAGGACAACCTGCACCTTTCGGGCATCAAGAACATCGACCTCGCCAGCAGTTTTTGCCAGATCAAGCTGCCATTTCCTGAGCAGTTCATCTCTTTGCGCCATGTTCAAGCTTCGTTTACGGGTAAAAGTTTTACCACTGCCAATGCGCCGTCCGCGTCTTCCTTCCCACTCCTTCAGGTGTTGAAATATGAAATGCCCGACCCGCAAAATTGCAGGTTCGAAGGCCTCGACGAGCCATGGAAACCGGACCCGCATGCTTCGACCCAGCAATTGCACATCTTCGCGGAGCCGCCAGATTTGGTGCCTGGCGATCATGCAAGCCGGGCCTTCGATGCCCTGGTACAGATTTTTCCTGGAGTCGACCTGACCCTGAAACCGAGCCGCGGCCTGGCGCCGTGTCCTCATAAGGAGCCGGGCTCTCCCCGCGCGATTGATTTGGAACAGGAGCTGAGCCTCTCAGAACGCGATAATTCATGTAGCTCTCTGGTGAAGAAGGGAGACAAGCCTCACAAGGACCGAGGTCCTCAACCCGGGAATTGCTTCAGCGTTATTGTGGATTGCTGCTAATCATCCATAGCCTTCAACCAAACTGGCCAGGAGCTTTGTAGAGTTGATGAAGTCAGATGTTTCTTGTGCGCGCCACGGGAGTCGCATGTCGATGCCCGTGGCCGTCATGGTTTTCCTAAGCTTGGCGCTGCCGTTTCAAAAAGCCTGCAGCCAGACCCGGCGCGCATTTCTGGTCGGAATAGATAAATACCGGCCAGCCACCGCCGCCGAGAAAAATGCGGCGCGCAAGAAGGGGATAGCGGTCCCGACCCGAAAGGATGACATATTCGGCCCTTTAGACGGCGCCGTGAATGACGTTGTGAGCATGCAGGACGTTCTGCTGCACCGTTTCGGATTCGCGCCGCAGAATGTTCACTTGCTCAAGGATGAAGCGGCAACACGCCACGCGATTCTTGGCGACATGAGAAAGTACCTCGTCGACGAAGCGCACGATGGCGACGTACTGCTCTTCTACTATGCCGGACATGGTTCGCAAGTCAGAAACTCACTGTCGTACAAACCGGACAAGCAAGACGAGACCATTGTGCCCTGGGACGCGAACGTCGGGGCATGGGACATCCGTGACAAAGAAATTGCCAGACTCTTCAATAAGGCTCTCGACAAACACAAAATAACGCTCACCGCGATTTTTGACAGTTGCCATAGTGGATCAGTCGCCCGAGGACTGGCAGGAGCGCAACTCAAGACGCGAAGCATTGCTGAAGACATCCGCGACGCCAAAGACGATTACCATGCCACGCCTCCGGAAGACCGTGGGGCGCTCATTCTGTCCGCGGCGCAATTCAATGAAAATGCCAAAGAAGCCGAGGAGCAGCACGACGGCGTAACCATCACCCACGGGGCTTTTACGCTGGCCCTGCTGCAGACATTCAACCGTGTCCCGCCCAACACTCCTGCAAGGGACGTCTTCCGCATCGCCCGGCTCACCTTGCATTCGCTGGGATCGTCGCAGGAGCCTGTGATTGGCGGAAACGACGACCGCACGGCCAGAGGTCTCTTTGGCGAGATCAGTGATTCTTCCGGACCGCCCAAAATATTTGTGCAGGACGTCAGGCCCGATGGAAAGATCGTGCTCGATGGCGGCTATTCCATCGGCCTGGAGCGAAATGCCGAGCTGAAACATGCCACCAAGACAATACGGCTGCGTGTCGTTGAAGTGACAGGACTCAGCAGCAGCGTAGCCGAGCCGACCGACAAGACCATTGACTCGGCTTCTATTCAAAGAGGGGACGCATTCCAGATCGATCGATGGATCTTTCCTGGTGGTGCAACATTTGCCGTTTGGCTTCCTCCCAGCATGCCTCTCAAAGAAATTGAACAGGCAGTCGCAGTGTTCTCTCATTTACAGGAAAGGCCCGGGTTGACGTGGGTGCAGGACCCAACCGATGTCACTCCGACGCACATCATCTGGTGGACGGGAAAGACGTGGGAGCTGCGCGGGCCGAAGAAAACGCTGGACCTCGGAAGCGCTCCCACCGAAGAATCTGTATCCGCACAGTTGCAGGCCGAGGGTTCATCCACGGTGGTTCTCTTCGTCGATCTACCTCCTCCTGGGGAACTGGTCAACAATTTACCCTTGGGACCCGATTCGGGAAATAGCGCGATCGATATCGCCGGAGGTCCGGCGAAGGGTAAGTACTGGCTTGTCGGGAGGCTTCACGACCATGCTATGGAATACGCGTGGTTGCAGCCGAATACCAGCCACGATGCGTCCAGTCCCGAAGACGCGCCGTTGCCGGTGCGTAGCGACTGGCTCGCGGTCGAGGAAACAACTGTCGCGAAAATATCTGCCCAATTGACCGGCCATCTGCAGGGCATCGCGAGAATTGTGAGCTGGATGACTCTTCCTGCGCCGCCCGAAGAAAAGGATTTCCCGTATCAACTGGCGTTGCGCGACACGGAAACCGGCCAGTGGATTACCGGCTCAGAGCTGCAAACTGCCGGGGGAACCATGACGGACAAATCCTCGCGCATTGCCACAACCGTCGTTACGGGAGGACAGAGCCTGCAGCTCATCCTGAAAGCTGATCCGAACAAGTTAAAGGGATATCAGGAGCCCAGGAAGGTTTACGTTTTTGGCATGGACTCGTTCGGGCGGTGCAGGCTCATTTTCCCGCGCGGGGCCGATGATCAACGGAATCGAATGCCGGAAAAAGACGATGACGGGAAATACCCAACAGAAGTTCTCTTGGGTAAAATTCACGTCAGTGAACCCTGGGGAGTTGATAGCTACATCATGCTCACCACCATGAAACCCATGAGCGACCTGACGGTCTTCAACTGCGAGCCGGTCAGAAGCCGTGGAGCTATTTCCGACAACCCGCTGGCAAACCTGTTGCAGCGGACCAGAAGTCTCACCCGGGGCGGAACAGATGGGACCCCCGCGGACTGGTCGATCCAGCGCCTGCCTGTGCTGAGCGCCCCGTCCAAAAAATAGGCATGCATCGCGACTTTTTTTCGTGATTGTCGTCCCATTCCCTTTATTTTTCCGACGCTGCAAGACCGAAACTTCTGAATTCACCGGAGCAAGGCTGTTGCCGGTAGAATTGTCCGGCGATGACTCCCCAGCAAGCTTAGTTCTTTTCAAGACAGCACCTGGTATATCGTTGCTGGACAGGCAACCCAGGCAATGGTCTAGGCCAGGACTTAGGATTACAATCAACGCCATCAGCAATTGGACGAACGGACCCATTTATGGATGCCTCCATAATCCGCCAGTTGAGAAAGATCCTCGGCAAGGACGCCGTTCTGGACCGCCCAGAAGAGCTCATGCTATACGAGTATGACGGCGGCCAGGACAAGAGCCGTCCCGGCGCGGTTGTCTTCCCGGAGAACACGCAACAGGTATCAAAGATCATGCGCCTGGCCAGCCAAAACAAGATACCCGTGGTTCCACGCGGTGCAGGCACCGGGCTGAGCGGAGGCGCCATCGCACAGAAAGAGGCAATCGTTCTCTCCCTGGCGCGCATGAACAAGATCCTTGAAATTGACATCGACAACCAGCGCGCCGTGGTCCAACCCGGAGTGGTTAACCTTGAAGTGAGCAACGCCGCGGCAAAGTACGGATATTATTACGCGCCCGATCCTTCCAGCCAGAAAGCCTGCACGATCGGCGGCAACGTTGCCGAAAATTCCGGCGGGCCACACACGCTGGCCATGGGCGTGACCGTAAACCACGTCACCGGTCTGGAAGTCGTGCTCCCGGATGGACGCATTGTGGAGTTCGGTGGCAAAGCACAGGATTCGTGCGGTCTGGATCTGACAGGATTTTTTGTCGGCTCGGAAGGCACCATGGGAGTTTCCACGCGCATCACGGTCAAGCTGACCAAGATGCCGGAAGCCGTGACTACGTTGCTGGGAATCTACAACACGGTGCAGGACGCGGCGAACACGGTGGTCGCGATCACGCAAAGCGGCGTGACCCCGGCAGCACTGGAGATGCTGGATGGCTGGATGGTGCGTTGCGTCGAAGAGAACGTGCACGCCGGATATCCCATGGACGCGGCGGCAGTGCTGCTAATTGAGATTGAAGGAATGAAAGAAGCCGTGGAAGAGCATGCGGAAGCCGTGAGCGCCGTGTGCCTGCAACAAAAAGCGCGCGAAGTCCGCCGCGCCAAGGATGAAAAACAGCGCCAGTTATTGTGGCTGGGACGCAAGACAGCCTTCGGCGCCGTGGGCCGCGTGACTCCTTCTTATTACACGCAGGATGGCGTGATCCCGCGGACCAAGGTTCCCGCCACACTGGCGGAGATCGATCGCATCAGCAAGCATTACGGGCTGATTATCGGCAACGTTTTTCATGCCGGTGACGGCAACCTTCATCCGCTGATCCTGTTTGATAATCGCGACCCTAAGCAGACCGAAGCCACGCACAATGCAGCCAGGGAGATCATGGCGTGCTGCCTGAAATTCGGCGGGTCCATCACCGGCGAACACGGCGTGGGCTCGGAAAAAATCAACCTGATGCCGCTGATGTTTACTGAGGACGATCTGGAAGTGATGGTCCGGTTGCGCAATGCGTACAATCCGGATTCAATTCTGAATCCGCAGAAGATGATTCCAGACCTGCGTATCTGCCGTGAGATCACCGGCCCGCTTCCTAAAGCAAAAGTCGAGCCAGTGCCGGGAATCCCATTATGACCGCCACAACCGCACTTGCGCTGGAACATGAACTCACCGCAATCGTCGGCGAGCAGCATGTGAGCGCACCCGATGCCTCCTTTGACATTAACGACGTGACTCCCTGTGCGGTCGTCACTCCAGGATCGCCGGAAGAAGTTGCGGCCGTCCTGAAACTGGCCAACAGCCGCGATCTGGTTGTAGCGCCGGCAGGCGGGTTGACCAAACAGCAAATCGGCGGCGTGCCGGAGCGCATTGATATTCTGCTGCGCACCACGCGCATGAACACGGTCGAACACTACGATCCCGGAGACCTGACCATCGGCGTTGCCGCAGGCATGTCATTCGCTGAAATGCAACGCCAGGTAATGGAGCACCAGCAGTGGGTTCCCTTCGATGCCGCTCACCTGGAGACTGCAACTATCGGCGGCCTGCTGGCCACGGCGGCTTCCGGCCCGCTTAAGTCGAGTTTCGGTGGGTTGCGCGACTTTTGCATTGGCATACAGTTCGTGACCGCGGACGGTAAAGTAGCCAAGGGTGGCGGGCGCGTGGTAAAAAACGTTGCCGGGTATGACCTGATGAAGCTGCTGGTCGGGAGCTATGGATCACTGGCCGTGATTACCCGCGCCAACTTCAAGGTCTATCCCAAACCTCGACAGACGCGGACTTTTGCCTGCTCATTCGGTTCGCTGGAAGAGGCGCTGCAATTCCGCACCCGGATTTTCCGCTCGCCGCTCACGCCCATGTGTCTGGAGATCATTTCGCCCCATGCACCGGAATATCTATGCGATCCACCGGCCGTGCATGATCCGGATGACTATGCTCCGTCACAGCCGTTGGTTCTGCCGCAGGTTGAATGGCAGATCGTGCTTCGCGCCGCCGGGAGCGATTCTATCCTGGCGCGCTACACGCGAGAGCTAGGCAGCGCGGCGACGCGTACGCTGGATGGCGCCGCCGAAGACCGGTTCTGGCGCTGGGTCACGCACTTTGAACACAGTGTGTTGGCGCGTCATCGCAACGCCATGGTGATGCACACACACCTTGCTTTACATAACGTTGGCGCAGCGGCGCAGGCCTTTGAGCGCTCGGCGCTCGACTACGACATGATTCCCGCCATGGTTGGCCGTGCTGCTACTGGTAACCTGGTGCTGGCGTTTGTTCCTCTGGCCGTTGGTCCGCCATCAGCCATGCAGTTTGCCAACTGCGTTTCGGCATTTCGCGGGCTGTTGCCGCAGGGTTCATCGGCCGAAGTGGCGCAGTGTCCCAAGGAGGCCAAGCACCATTTTGATGTCTGGGGCACCACACCGACGGATGTGGACATGATGCGCGCGGTCAAGCGGGCCATCGATCCAAAAAACATTCTCAACCGAGGAAGATTCATTGTTTGAACACCAGTCTGGCCAAACTTCATCTTCGGAGGCCCAGGTTGCGGAAGCAAAAATGACGGCGGCTGTTTCACACAGCGCGGGCGATCATGATGTACCCAGTTGGGAGTTGCTCTCCACCTGCGTGCATTGCGGCCTGTGCCTGAACCACTGTCCCACGTACAAAACGCTGGGCATGGAGATGGACTCGCCGCGGGGCCGTATCTACCAGGTCCTGCAGGTCAATGACGGGAAGATGGAACTGGGCGAAACGTTTGTCACTCACATTGACCGCTGCCTGGGCTGCCTGGCGTGCGAAATCGCCTGTCCTTCCGGCGTGAAGTACGGCCGGATCGTGGAGCGCGCACGGGCGCAGATTGAGTCGCGTTATCAGCGGCCTTGGCCGGCGCGCATACTGCGTAATTTCTTTTTCACGAAAGTCATTCGCAACTATAAAACGTTGGACCGCGTCGCCCGCCTGATGCGCTTTTATCAGACCTCCGGCATGCAGGCGATAGTGCGTAAGAGCGGGCTGCTCAGACTGCTGGGCATGGCCGACCTTGACCGGCTTGCTCCGCGGATCGACAAGGAATTTTTCTTCGACGAAATCGGCAGATTTTTCCCCGCGGTGGGAGAGCACCGCGGCCAGGTGGCCTTTCTTGCCGGATGCATCAACAACGTCGCGTTCTCGCATCTGAACCGCGCCACCATCAACGTGCTTACGCAGAATGGAATTACGGTCTACGTGCCGGAAGGCCAGGGATGTTGCGGCGCGCTGCACGCTCACGCCGGCCTGAGAGAAGATGCGCGCACCCTGGCGCGCAAGAACATCAAAGTCTTTCTCAGCGGCAACTATGACGCCGTGATCACCAACGCCGCCGGTTGCGGGTCACACATGAAGGAATATGATGACCTGTTGGAACACGATCCGGAGTTTTCCGCCCGGGCAAAGGAATTCAAGGCCAAAGTCAAAGATGTGACGGAGTATCTGGCCGGAATCGGGCTGCGGCCGCCGAAGAAGAAAATCTCACAGAAGGTCGCCTACCAGGACGCCTGCCATCTGGCCAACGCACAACGCATCCGCACGCAGCCGCGAGAGTTGCTGACGGCGATCGGCTGCGAGGTTGTGGAGCTGCCGCATTCCGACCAGTGCTGCGGTAGCGCCGGCATCTACAATGTCGCGCAGAATGAGCTGTCCATGAAAATCCTGGCCGCCAAGATGGATGATGTGACATCGGTTACTTCCGACATCGTAGCCACCGCGAACGTTGGATGCATGATCCAGCTCCGCGCCGGCATGCAGCAGCGCGGGCTGGCGACTCCGGTCAAGCATGTGGTGGAGTTGTTGGATGAGGCTTACTCTTAGCTTTTGTTTTTTATCCCGAGCCAAGCGAGGGACCCCTATCGCCACGACGAATTTCAGGTAGACGAAGAAAGACGCAGCCGAGGGCGGCTGCGGTCCACGCTTATTATTTATTACAGCCTGCCGCACTGCCCCACAAGTTTGTGTTCCTTGACTTCTTTGTGGTCATAGCGATCTCTCGCTGGCGCTCGAGATTTCAGAACAAGGCTACGCTCGGGATTTCAGAAGATGCAACAACTCCTCCGCATCCCCTACCGGCGGCTGGCAACTAAAGCCACTGCACACCACTGCGACAGTCTTACCTTCTTTCACCGCCGGCATATTAGGGATCGTCTCCGCCAGCGCGGGAGGAAGCATCTGCGGGACGACTTCCCCTTGGGGAATATGCAGAACGGATTTATTCAGCGAGAAATGAGCGTGCGCTGCCGCACATAGGCGGTCAGCGGCTTCACCGCTGCCGGCAATCACCACCTGCGTGTGCGGCTTCAGATACATTCCCAGAGCGATGCCATAGGTCGCGGCAAACAGGCCGTAATGCCTGGCGATTCCGGCAAAGGCTTCAAGCGCGTGCTCGGCAATATCGCGATGGTTGGAGTTGCCGGTGTACGCGTGCAGGCGGAGAAGCGCGATTGCAGCCGCTGGATTTCCAGCCGGCATTGGAGAATCCTGAAACGGCTTGCGCTGCGCGGCAAGCGCTCCCAGAACCAGGCCGTCGCCGGCGTTGGGCCCGGAAGCAATATCAAAGAATCCGCCTTCGCGATTGTCATGGAAACGCGCGATCATCGCGCTCGCGATCTTCTCCGCAAAGTGAAAATAGCTCAGGTCGGCGCTGGCTTCATAGGCGTCAAGGCAGGCAATCACGGTGAAAGCGTAATCGTCGAGCACGCCGGGCAACCGCCGCTTGGCCGCTTGCGGATCGGAATATGCGATCACATGCCGCAGGCCGGACTGCGGGTTCCATCCTTGTGAAAGGATCAGGTCCAGCGAGCGCAGGGCAAACTTGCGCGCCGGGCCCAGATTCAGGACCTGCGCAGCTTTCAGGTAGGCGGAGATGCACAGCCCATTCCAGCTCACGTAAACCGTTTTGTCCAGGTACGGCGTGGGACGCTTGCGCCGCGCCGCGTACATCTGTGTTTTGGCTGTTTCAAGGATTGCCTGAACTTCCTGCGGTGTCTTCTGCAGCCGCGTAGCGATCTCATCCACCGTGGCGCGAAGATACAAAACGTTCTTGGCGGAATTGTGGTGCATCTCACCCACTTCGCCGATGTCATAGTGCAGCATGGCCACCTGAAGCTCTTCACTGCTCAGCGCCGCTTCGGCTTCGTCCAGGGTCCAGGTGAAGTAGTCGCCGTCGTCGTCCAATGAGTAGTCGGCGTCCTGGGAGCCGTAGAATCCGCCGTGCTCCTGGTCGGTGAGCCATTCGTCCATCCAGCGGATGATGTCCTGCGCTACCCAGGCGAAAAACTTGTTGCCCGTGAGCTGATAGCCATGAACATAATTTTTCAGGAGCTCGGAATTGTCATACGCCATCTTTTCGAAATGGGGCACGATCCAATGTTCGTCGACCGAATAACGATGAAAGCCTCCAGCTAGTTGGTCATAAACACCGCCCTGCGCCATCTTTTCCAGCGTGGTGCTGACGATCTCAATGAGTTGCTGGTTTCCGGTTTCGGCGTAACGCTGCATGAGCAGGTCCATGGCGCTGGGATGAGGAAACTTGGGCGACGAGCCGAAACCGCCGTGCTCCGGATCGAACAGTTTCACCGTTGATTCCACCATGCTGTCAATTAATTCCGGTTGGAGCGGGCCGGACTTGCCGGCAAAACCTTCCGCCTGGCCGATGGTGCCCATCACGCTCTCCGCCGACTCCAGCACGTCCGCGTGCTTTTCCTGGTAGGCCTGCGCCAGTGTCAGCAGCACTCGACGAAAGCTGGGACGGCCCTGCGCGTCACGCGGGGGAAAGTATGTTCCGGCGTAATAGGGCTTTCCTTCCGGCGTAAGAAACGCCGTGAGCGGCCAACCGCCCTGTCCACTGATGGCTTGCACCGCGGCCTGATAGCGGCTGTCTACGTCGGGACGCTCGTCGCGGTCAACTTTGATGGCGATGAAGTGCTGGTTGATCAGCGCGGCGATTTCAGGATCGTCATAAGACTCGCGGTCCATCACATGGCACCAATGGCACCACACCGCGCCGATGTCCAGCAGGATAGGCTTGTTCTGCTGCTGGGCCTTTTCAAAAGCCTCCGGTCCCCACTCATGCCAGTGGATCGGCTGATGCATCGCCGAACGCAGGTAGGAAGAGGAGGCTTGGGCCAAGGAGTTGGTGCTGTGGGTCTCAGTGCTCATGGCATTTAGTTTATCAACCGGACAGGTGATTCAGCCCTTGTTCTGGGGGAAACAAGCCTTCAACGCTGGGGAGCGATTTCCTGGGCTTTGCGGCTGAATACCGGGAAGCGGCGTTGCAGCGCGGCAAGCCAGCGGCGCGCCCATACATACTCCGTCGAGAGAACGGACAAACCGACAATCAGGAGAAGCACACCGGGTAGAACCGGCAGAAACAGCCCTGCCGACCCTAACAGGATCAGGGACCAACCCGACGCGGTAACCGCAACACGCTTCATCGTATTGTTCGATGCAACCCGAGGTCGATCAGATGCAACGGTTTTGATCTGCACCGTGGGAGGTTGCTGCATCGTGGATGCCACAGTTAGAAGCGGTGGCTTGGGAGGGGTTGGTGGCGACCTGAGAGCAGCTCTATTTACAATTCCAAAAGACAACCATGCGCATCGCCATCATCTCGGACGTTCATGGCAACCTCACGGCCCTTGCCGGCAATCCGCCGTGTGGAATACGACTTTGAAAAAGAAGCTGGACGACTGCTGGCATCGGATTATCCGCAGAAGGAGTGGGTAGCGGAGATGCGACGCCGGGGAAGTTACGTGCCGCCACCGGAAGAATAGCAGGTTGGCGACTAGAATGACCGCTCTCATATCGTTCCCGCCTCTATCTAAACCAATGCGCCATTTATTCGAGCAGCTTATAGGAACCGTCCCAAGGTGAAGGGAGCGTGTAAAGCGCTCTTCCGCGGACAGCGGTTGTGTCAACCAGACCGAACTCAGGCATGCGACTATCAATGCTTACATCGCGGTTATCGCCCAAAGTTGTTTAACTCCGGCGGAGCGCCTCCCATATGGATCGCATAGGGTTCCCGTAGTGGTTTGCCGTCGATTAGAATCTCACCGTTCTTACCTTCAATGGTGTCACCGCCCAGAGCAATCACTCGCTTCATAAAATATATGCCCTCGCTATTAATTAAAACGATGATCTCTCTGCGCCCAGGAGCTTTTTCGTGGTAGTACCAGCGGTCGACCATCACTTGCTTACCGAGGACAACGGTATTCTCCATCGATTTGGATGGCATAACGAAAGTCTGGAACCCCGACGCTCGCGTTGACCAATTGCAATGTATTACCGCCGCCAGCAATCCGAGCGGCAACAGAAATGCCAGCCACCATTGCGAAGGTTTGTCACTGCGTTGCTTGCCGCCATAGGGCACGTCCCATACAGCAAAGATGCATAAAACTAACATCCCGAATACCAGGGGAACGACTCCCCAGAAACGGCTCGGCAGACGGAGAGGCCAACAAAGCAGAAGGAGAACACAGAAAACCGCCAGCAACAAGGCTCCCTTGCGGCGTCGATTGACCAGAAAATGTCCTGCGCCGGGGAGCCCTGCTGAAAGAAATGAAGCCAGCAGCAATCTCTTGTGGCTTATCCCAGCTGGCAGCGTGGGCGCAAATGGTTGCGGAACGAAATGTGGATCAGACATACGAGGAATGCGATGCCGAGCGGTTCTCCACGTTCAACGCCGCTTCTTCCTTCTTCAGACGCGCCAGCTTGCTCATGAGAAACAGCAGATACCCGATATAGATTGTCCAGACGGCGGCATACCCAACCACCATATAACGATGCTGGATCGCCTGCTCTTGCAGAATTTTGTCATCGAAGAAAAAGAGCATCAGGGGCGCGGCAATCATCGCCATGCTGCCCTGCGCAGCTCGGTTGATATGCAGGGTATTGATCTTCTGGGCGGTCCGTTCCAGTTCGAAACGGAACCATGCGATCAGCAGAGCGAACATGCAGAAGGCGAGCATGTTCCACAGCAGAACGTGTTGCATGTCCGCGTTGAGCTTGTCTGTTCCGATCATGGGTTGCGGATGGCTGGTGCGAAACCAGCGGTTCGACATATAGACAATCGGCATATCCAGCGCGGCAAAGACGGCCAGCGCCGCTGCCATGACTGAGGTCGACCCGGCTTCGGAGGAGTTGCGCAGCACCAGGTAGCTGACATATAGCAGCCACAAAACCAGGCTGGTCGTGAGCCGCGCGTCCCACACCCAGAACGTGCCCCAGGCGTAGCGCGCCCAGATGGGGCCGCTGATCAGGACCACGCCAAAGAACACCACGCCCACTTCAGCGCCGGCAACGGCAAGCGCGTCCGCGACGGGGCTGCGCTTCCACAGATACCAGATGGAAGCCAGAAAGTTGCCCCAGAAGAGAAACGAAGCAGCGGTGGCCGCGGGCACGTGGTAATAAAAAATCCGCTGCGCGTCGCCCATGGTTGCTTCGGCGGGGGCAACCATGATCGCCTGGTATGTTCCCCAGGCCAGCAGCCCGAGCGTGACGATCAGCAATACGAAAAAGATTGGAGATTTCATTCTGTGTTTTTCATTCTGCGTTTAACACGGTTTCAAACAGCAGGAAGCAGGCGGTGGTAAAGATAACACAGTAGCCTGCCAGGAATTTCATCTGGCTCACCGCGGAAAATTCTCCCGTAAGCACGCCGGCTGTGGCGGTCACCATGGCCACTACGGCTGGAATGGAAATCGGCAGCAGCAGCAGCGGAAGCATGAGCTCACGGTTACGTGTGCGGATGGACATGGCCGCGAAAAACGTTCCATTCACCACCAGGGCCCATGTGCCCAGCAATAAGACAACTGCCAGCTGCCAATACGGGCCAACCGATCTGAGATTGTAAAACAGGACAAACAGCGGCGCCATCAGACATTCCAGGATCAGCACCAGCAGGTAATTACCGATGCATTTGCCAAAAAACAGCGCCTCGGCAGGGGCGGGAGAGACGCGGTATGCGTCGAGCACGCCGTTGCGCAGCTCGCGCGCCCAGGACTGATTCAGCGCCATGATGGTGGAAAAAAGAAACGCAGTCCACACCAGTCCCCCGGCGATGCGGCGCGATTCCTCGGCTGTTGGATTGAAAGCAAAACTGAAAATCACCACCACCAGCAGCGAGAAAAACAGCATGGAGTTGAGCACGTCGCGCGAGCGCCACTCCAGACGCAGGTCTTTGGCCACGTTGATCCATGTGAGCCGTGTGGTCGAAAGACTCATGCCTGCCTCTTCATGCTTGCACCGCAGATGTTTGTACCCCAGACATCACGCCGCGGTCGACCAGCTGTCCGTGGGAAAGCAGGATGTACTCGTCCGCTAGATCGGCCAGTAGTCCTATCTGGTGTGTGACCAGCAAGATCGTAACGCCGCCCGTGCGCATCGCTGCCAGCAGTTTGGCAATCGCCAATGCGGACTCGGGGTCGACATTGGAAAACGGCTCATCCAGCAGCAGCAGCCGTGGCGAATGAAAAATAGCGCGGGCCAGGGAAAGTCGCTGGCGCATCCCCTGGGAATACTGCCCGGCGCGGCGCGTGAGTTCAGGATCAAGACCTACGCGGCGCATGGCTTCCACCAGCGGCTGATCAGAGTTGATTCCATAAAGCTGGGCGAAGAAGCGCAGGTTTTCCATGCCGGAAAACTCGTCGTACAGCAGCGGCGCATGGGCCATGTATCCCATCTGGTGGAGCGCGTCCCTGGTTTTCAGGCCGTAGATCAGGATGCTGCCTTCTGTCGGCTCATTCAGCCCGGCGATCATGCGTAGCAGCGTGGATTTGCCCGCGCCATTTTCTCCGCGCAGAACGTAGAACCGTCCCGGCTGCAGGGCCAGCGATACTCTTCTTACCGCAGCCGTGCGCCCGTAAATCTTAGACACGTTTTCCGTCTGGACGGGAGGAGAGTCGATAGTCAGCGGCGAACCTCAGTATCCTTTCGACTGGGGTTGCGTTGACTGCGGCTGAGCGGGAGCTCCTGGTTGCTGCTGCTTCGGAGCATATTTCGACGCGCACTTGGCCTGGACTTCGGTGGCGTGAAAAACGCCGTCACGGCCAACGGTGCCTATCGCCAGCGCCTGGGCATCGTCTTTGAATGTGTCCGGCGGCGGTTCCGTGCCTTTGTAAGCCACACGCAACGTCTGTCCTTCTTCCACCATGACAAAATCAGCATTGGTGCCGACCTGGCGAATGGACCCGGGCTGCACATTGCCGGCAACGCGCAGATGCTTGGCGTAAACCGTGTCGCCCTTTCCCATTTCCGCTTGCAGTTCTTTAATGGTTACGTAATAGCTCTTGTTTTCCTGCACGCCGGTATAGCCAACCCACACCAGGGCCAAAACAATCAGGGTAATGGCGGCCCCAAATTTCGCGTATTTTTTAGTTGTCTGTGACATAACACTGAAAGGGTATCTCCGCCAGCAGCGCGGGTCAAGTGGTGTTATGAACCAGCGTGACGTAGCTCACACGGCGTGTCTAAGTCGCGTATAATGATGAGTTTTCCAAGTCAAGGTGGATCATGACCGCAACCAACGGTAACAGCGCACACCAAAATAAACCAAAACTTCGCGAAGAATGGATTGCCCGCCGCCGCGCTCACGCAGCCAGCACCGGAGACGATAACCTCTCCCAGATGCATTACGCGCGCAAGGGGCTGATTACAGAAGAGATGCTGTACGTTGCCGACCGCGAAAAGCTCACGCCGGAGCAGGTGCGTGATGAAGTGGCCAGCGGACGCATGATCATCCCCGCGAACGTGAACCATCCTGAACTTGAGCCGATGGCCATTGGCGTAGCATCTTTGTGCAAGATCAACGCCAATATCGGCAACTCCGCCATTACGTCCAATGTGGAGGAAGAGCTGCGAAAATTGCACACCGCCGTCCACTTTGGCGCCGATACCGTCATGGACCTTTCCACCGGCGGCGGCATCCGCGAGATCCGTGAAGCGGTGATACGGAATTCCCCGGTACCGATCGGCACCGTGCCGATCTATGAGGCGGTTTCGCGCGTGAAGCGCATTGAAGACCTCTCCGCCGACCTGATGCTTGAGGTGATTGAAGAGCAGGCGCAACAGGGCGTCGACTATATGACCATCCATGCCGGCGTGCTGGTGCAGTACTTGCCGCTGATCTCCAAACGGATCACGGGAATCGTGAGCCGCGGCGGCGCGATCCTGGCCCAGTGGATGGCCCATCACCACAAACAGAATTTTCTTTACGAGCGCTTTGACGACATCACCAAGGTGCTGAAGAAGTATGACGTGTCGTACTCACTGGGTGACGGCCTCCGTCCCGGCTGCATTGCCGACGCCAGCGATGAAGCGCAGTTCTCAGAACTGCGCACCCTGGGCGAGCTGACCAAGAAAGCCTGGGAGCATGATGTGCAGGTCATGATCGAAGGGCCGGGCCACGTCCCGCTCGACAAGATCAAAGAGCAGGTGGACAAGGAAGTTGAGTGGTGCCACAGCGCTCCGTTCTACACACTCGGACCGCTGGTCACGGACATCGCTCCGGGCTATGACCACATTACGTCCGCTATCGGCGCAGCCATGATCGGCTGGCACGGCGCAGCTATGCTGTGTTACGTCACGCCCAAAGAGCACCTGGGTCTGCCCAACGAAAAAGACGTAAAAGACGGAATCATTGCCTACAAGATCGCAGCACACGCCGCCGATGTTGCCCGGCACCGTCCCGGAGCACAGGACCGCGATAACGCCCTCAGCTACGCCCGCTACACCTTTGACTGGGACAAGCAGTTTGCCCTGTCGCTTGATCCGGAGACCGCGCGCTCCATGCACGACGAAACCCTGGCCGACGACTACTACAAAGAAGCCAAGTTCTGCTCCATGTGCGGGCCAAAGTTCTGCTCCATGAATTACTCCCAGAAGGTGGATGAATTCAACAAGCAGGTCTACGGGATCGAGAAAAAAGATTATTCGCACCTGGTGGAGAAGATCGCAGCGGGGAAGTAGCTTTAACGCAGCGAAGGACAGAGAATGAACGGGAACTTCCGTGCGGCACTCGCGCTTTCCATTGCCATTGTGCTGGCTTCGTTGATTGCGTCTGCCGCTTTTCTGAAAGCCAAGCGTCTTGATCAGACCATCCGCGTCACTGGATCAGCCAAAGAACGGATCAAGTCTGACTTGATGATCTGGAGGACATCCGTCACGGTGGAAGCCACGAAGTTGCCGGACGCATACGCCAGACTTGCGCATGACGTAGACCAGGTGCAAGCCTTCCTGGTGAGCCAGGGATTCCAGAGAAACCAGATCGTCATCTCCGCCATCGGAACAACACAGCTTCGCCGCCAGGCGAAGGATGGCGGGGCCGATAGCTCTGTGGTGGGCTACCAGCTGCGGCAATCGCTGGAAATTCGATCACAAGAGATTGACAAACTCACTACCGTCTCACGCAACGTGACTCAGCTCATCACGCGCGGCATCTTTCTTGAATCGGAACAGCCTCAATACCTGTATACCAGGCTGGCAGAGGTCAAGCTGGCCATGTTGTCAGAAGCAGCCGCCGACGCGCACCGACGGGCCGAGCGAATGGTGGGCGGTAGCGGCGCCAAAGTAGGCGAAATGCGGTCCGCGGAGATGGGCGTCTTTCAGATCACGGCAGCCAATGTGGATGACGTCTCTGGCTCCGGCATCAACGACACTACTTCAGTGGAAAAAGACGTGGCTGCCGTGGTCCATATGACCTTTGCCGTGGATTAATCCCAGAAAATCTCAGACTGCCGCTTCTACAATCGTCCAGGGAAGCACTGGCCGAACTTGATTCTTCGTTGCTCAATGGCTTCTGCCCGGTGCTACAAAAAACTTCCTTAGGTTTTGGGCAGGAAAAATGCCCGTGCCTTCGTTATAAAGTGTAGAGTCTATCCATCAGGAATTTTTTCCGGCCAGGGCCATTGGCAAATCACAACCGCAAGGAGCGTTGGCGATGTCCAGCACCGCAAAGAAAAATCTGGAAATCATTGTGGTCCTTCTCATTCTGGTGGCCTTAGTGTATTGGACGGCGAGGTGCGTGGCTTATACCACCAATATGTGGGCGCTTATCCTGCTGGCCCTGCTTTTGTTTGTCTTTTTCCTGGGACGGTGGGTCAGTGGAAGACCGATGGGGATCTTTATCGGCAGCCGCAATCTGATGAGCCTTTCCCGCATGCAGATGGTCCTGTGGACGGTGCTCATTTTGTCCGCCTACTTCACCATGGTTTTACACCGCGTCAGGGATGGCTCTCCCGCGGACCCACTGGCCGTCGGCATGGACTGGCATCTCTGGGCCGTGATGGGCATCAGCACAGCTTCTCTGGTCGCATCGCCCTTGCTGCTGGGCAGCAAGACGCAGAAGCAGCCTGACCCCAAGGCCGTTGACAAGGCCGCGGCGGCGCTCAAAGCACAGGGCGACCCCGAACCGGCGGCTGAAATTCAAGAGAACAGCTCCGGGACGCTCTACGTAAACAAATCCATCGCCGACGCCAGCTTCACCGATATTTTCCAGGGCGATGAGATCGGCAATACCGCGTACATTGACCCGGCCAAGGCGCAGATGTTTTTGTTTACTGTAATCGCTCTGGCTGTCTACGGCGCGGCCGTGGTCTCTATGCTGAAGAAAGGCGACTACTCGGCCATGCCGGTCCCTTCAGAAGGATTGATCGCACTGCTGGGCATCAGCCATACAGGTTATCTGGCCAGCAAGACAGCCGACCAGACACCCACGAAGCAATAACAACAAATATGGGCAAATATGGACCGCAGCCGCCCTCGGCTGCGCTTTCTACACCTCGAAAAACTGTTGGCGGAAAAGGCAAGGGGCCCATACTCTATCCAAGGCCCCCGTGCCGCCGCGAAATTTGCAGGAAACCTACGGGTTGTAAACCGTTTTTTCCCATTCCTGTTCTTCCGCTGTAAGCGGCCTGGACGTTTCCGTCCGCTTTGCATCCTGTTGGGTATGCTGCTTGGTCTTCTTTGTTGGACCGCCATCGGAGGCGTTCCGTTTCCCCGGCTTTGAGCTATTGTTCTCAACAACGGCTGTTGTGCTGGTTGTGGACGACGACGGCCCGGCTTGGGTTCCCGCAAAAGCCAGCGAACTGCCCAGGCACACTACAGCGAACATAATTGCAAACTTCTTCATGATTGAAATTTCCTTCCTTTGAGGCGTTGTGTTTCCTGTTGTCTGTATAACCTGGAGAACGGAAAGTTATTCCCGGTGGTCTTACGCGCGATTCTGAAAATAATTAAGCCGATTTGTGGCAGCATCGTGAGTGCGAACGCCCGTTTTATAACGGCTATAATTGCGAAGGGCTTCAAATGGGGCAAACCGTAGAAATTCACATTCGACTGATGCACGAAGGAACCGAGTGCTCACGCCCAACTCAGGCGCTGTCTTTGGGACACGGTTTGTACAAAGTCCTTCCGACTTCGAACTACGACCCCGGAGATGAAGCCTGGGAATTTCTTCCTGACTCCATCGTGCGCTTGGAGGTCAGATGTTCTGAAGGGAACGAATTCCTGCTTGCCGTTATGTCACAGGAGTGAGGGAAGGCGTCTGGTTTCAACCGTAATCTTGGAATCCGCCCGTGATTTGGCGTAGAGTGCTGGTCATGAAGACTATCGCACCTTGTCTTGTTCTGGTCCTGCTCTTTGTCTCCGCTGCTGCACAGAAGCCGCAGACGCCAAACACCGGGCCCACCGGCTGGGTGTTGCGGTTCGATGGCATTGACGCCGTCAGGGTCGGGATGACGATCAATCAGGTCAACGCTGCTCTCGGCGAAAATTTTTCCACGCCGACGGACAAGGACGAGCAGGCGTGCTTCTACGTGGAACCGAAAGGGCACCCCGATACCTCCATTATGATGCTCAAGGGCCGCGTTGCCCGTGTTGACGTGTTCGCGCCGAAGGCGGGTGCACCGACCACGGTAACAGTAGTAGGGATTCATATCGGCGATTCGGAAGCGCGTGTTAAGAAACTGTATGGGCCAAAGGTTACGGTAGCGCCCCATCATTACACCGATGGCCACTACCTGACCATACGGTCTGGCAAGTACGGATTGAGATTTGAAACGGACGAAAACAAAGTAACGAGCTTCTACGCGGGAACACTGGCCGCGATTGAGTTCGTCGAGGGGTGTTTATAGCGTCAAGGTCGACGGTAACCGCAAGAAATCATACTACGCTCACAACGTTCGTTTTGTGCGAAGTCGCCTGTTTGCAACATCTACGTGACAAAGGTTTGTTAGCAATAATGCCCGCGCGATATGATTTTATTGGACAGAAACCGTGGAAAAACTGCTGGAGTGGCCGTCAGCGCAAGAATCGGTAAGCACGCGAGGAGAAATCATCGCCTGGTGGGAGGTCCGTCGCTTGCGCTTCAACCTCTTTGTAGGAGTGGTCGGTGCGGTAACGTGGCTTCTTGTCCTCATTGCTGGTTCTGCCGCAGTCAAGCCCGGCGTTGATTTTGAAGAACCGCTTGCGTTGCTCTTCGGCCCCTTCGTCTACGGTTTTCTCGCCAATGTCAGCTACACGCTTGGGTGGGTTGTGGATACAGTTTTCTATCACGGAAAACCGCGGACGCAACACTACAAGCTAGGAATGGTCTTCTCCGTGGTCATTACTGCATTGCCAGGTGTGTGGGCTGTTGCCGCGTGGCTTATTACCGTAATCACGGGCGAGAAACTTGGTTGATCACCTTCAATAAATTGTGGCGGCGCGGTAAACCGCGGGGGGGAAGGCCGTTTGCGTCACGTCGGAACCAAATAGCCAAGCGCGTAAGGAAGCTGTGGAAGATTCTGGGTCAGAGATCGGCGGGACTGCGAGCCGCGGACACATGCTGGCATGACCAACTCATGCAGCCGAAGCGGGCTCGGCTGTCGAGAGACGGACCTGTTCTTAATTTACTTCGGCGAAATCCATACCGTCAGCGTATTGCAGGCCGGCGATCTGGCGCGCGTGGAACTGTACTTCAAGATAAGCCGTAAGAATCGCAATGTGGACCGACTCACGCTGGGCGGGGTTGGTGCATTCGGTGCGAATGCGGTCGAGCTCCATATACCGGTCGTGGGCTTGCATAAATTTGTTGACGATCGTATTCATAATTCCTCTATTGTCCTCGGTCAGGACAGTATCGCGAATCACTCAAAGACCTTAGAGCGCTACTTGGTATCCTCTAGCTCAGTAACGTTACCGGGATAACGTTACCTTGCACCGCGGAGCGGCTCGTTGGCGAAGTTTCGCGCGTAACTTTTTGCCTGTCACAAAGAATAGTGCGCCTGTGCGCCGAATCGTTACAAAAAAAATCTGCGCGCTCTCCGTGATCAGGGTGTTCGGGTGTGGATCAAAAAAGGAAACACGTGCCCACAGAGCCGGAGGCTTTTGATGAAGAGAGAAATCACAAAGTTAGAATTGCCCAACCCGGAGCCCTGTGTTTCTTGAAAAGACGATGTTGATCCAGCAACAAGATTAATAGATTCTTGTTTCTATGGCTGGTAACCTTCCAGCACTGACGCTGCGCGATTGAGAGCGTCGGTCAAGACCTGCAACTGCTGTGCGGCGAGCGAGCCGTTCTTCGCGTCAATGGCTTCATTCACTCCGGGGATGACCACGGCCGCGTACCCGGTGTACTGTCCCGGAGCATAAATCAGATGCCGGAACCATGGGCGGTTGGGTAACCCTTGCGGTGACAACATGGCGCGTTCGGCGGCAATCAAAACCTGATTCAGGTTGGACGCATCCTGCGGCGGCGCCTTCTGGATCGCTAGAATCTTTGCGCCCGCAGTCATGAAGCGTTTCGATGCCTCCGATGCCTTGCTGAAATCCAGCGCGTTCCCACCCAGCGACTGCCTGGCCTTCTCGCGTGCGCTCTCGATGTACGCGCCGATCTCCCTGCCGTACAGTTCGTAGTCGTAGGGCAACACGTCGGCGGATGCCATGTGTAGCGCTTCCAGTCCCAGAACCCGCGCCATCTCTTGCTCGTACACAAAGGTCGGGTCGCCGAATTTCTTGAACCACGCGAAGTCATCAAACGTCGAATGATAAACGCCGTAAGGGCCGCTGGAGGTCATGTCCGTGGACGGAATTCCCAGGTGCTGAATAAAAACGCTGTAGTCTGAACCGCTTCCCAGGTCGCCGACCGGAACATCGTTCTCCACTCTGGCGTTGGGGGAGCGAGTTGATCCAATGTCCTGTCCCATTCTTCGGTCCGACTGCTTTGCTTTTTCGTCTCGCCAGACGTTGTACAGCATTCCGCCTTTAGGGCTGGGAACGAACTTAGTAACGTCGCGAACAAAACCCTTCAAACTGGGTACGGCGGAAGCATCAAAGTTCGAGCCGGAAACCGCCACGTCAAGGTTGAAATAGGCAACCGCGTGGGCCAGATCGCGCCCCTCGTGCTCTTCTCCCCATTCGGTGGAGCCTATGAGCCCCTGCTCCTCGGCATCCCAGGAAGCCACAATGATCGTGCGGTCTGGCTTCCAGCCACGGTTGAGCAACTGGCCCATGCCGTGGACCGCCTCCAGCATCGCTGCTGTGCCGCTGTTGGGGTCAACCGCGCCATAGACCCAGGCGTCACGATGATTGCCGATTACCACCGTCTCGTTCGGATATTTTGTGCCGGTGATTTTGCCGATCACATTCCAGATCGTCCAGTAACGATAATCCTGTTTCAGGTGCATCTTGACACGGACGGGACCGGGGCCAACGTGATAGGTCAAAGCCAGCGCGCCCTGCCAGTCGCGTGGCGACTCCGGGCCGCCAAGGTTTTCCAGGATCGGACGCGCGTCAGCATAGGAGATCGGTGTGGTGGGAATCTTGGGCATGTCCGCTGCGTTCTCGGGCTTGATCCGCTGCGAATCCGGCAACGTTAGCACAGACGCTACGCCTGGCGTGGTCGGGTCACCGGGATACTTGAACATGTATTGGATCGACCCACGCTGCACTCCGGTTTCCGGACGCCACGGGCCTTTGGGATACGCATCGCCTTTAAAGTATCCGTCATTTCCGGGGTCAGAATAGATGATCACGCCGGCAGCGCCGTGTTCTTCCGCTACAAAACTTTTCACACCACGAAAATTCTCGCCATAGCGGACCAGCACGATCTTGCCGCGCACATCGACTTTCATCTCTTCGAGTTTCTTGAAATCTTCCGGACGCCCGTAGTTAGCGTAAATCACTTCGGCTTCGACATCGCCCGACGGCGACGATCCATTAAAAGGCATGACCACGCGCGGGTCGTCCTGAAAAGAGTCGCCATCAACATGTTCTCGCGTGGGGCCATTCATCTTGACGTTAGCGGGGGAAGTTACCACAACGCTGATCTCCGCCGGACGGTTCATCCAAACCTTGTACTTTACTGTCTCCGTTTCCAGATGGGCCGCGGCAAACTGCTTGGCCACGTACTGCGCCGTGGCGTTGTCTTCAGGAGAGCCGGCAATGTGCGGCGCCGCGGTCAGGACCTTCAGATGCTGCTCCGCCAGAATGGGGTTGGGGACCGCCAGAAATTCCTGGTCCAACTGATACTGCTTGGAGAAGTCCCGAAAGCCGAATACCTGGCTGGGTGGGGAGGACTTGCCCGCCTGCTGCGCCAAGGCGGTAAGAACAAGGACGAACAAGACGGCGGCAAGTTTAGCGCGATTCAATCTTCTCTCCTGACACTTCGAGGGGAAAGAAAAAAGCTTACACTATGAAGTAGCATTTGTTCGAATCCGCCGCAGGGGTATCGAGAAGCACTTGGGCACCAATGAGGAGATGAACGGCGGCAGCGCAGAGCTGCCGGTGATTGACGGTCCTGGCCCGGCGCACGCGTACACATCCAGCGTGCTCCCCCCCGACTCGGCGGAGACCACTCCCTTCGAGCTGCCGCGCATTGCCCGCGCTCTGCGCCATCGCGATTTCCGGCTCTTCTGGAGCGGTAATCTCCTTTCCAACATCGGCACCTGGATGCAGAACATAGCCCAGGGCTGGCTGGTTCTTGACTTGACCAACTCCGCTTTCTGGCTGGGCGTGGTGGGATTCGCCGCGTCGGCTCCAATCCTTTTATTCGCGCTGATCGGCGGCGTAATCGCCGACCATGTGGACCGCCGCAAACTTCTCATGGCGACGCAGTCGGCCATGATGATTTTCGCCTTCATCCTGGCGGGGCTGGCTTTCTGGCATGTAATCAAGGTGTATCAGATCGTGCTGGTGGCCCTGGGCACGGGCGTCGCCATGTCGCTGAACACACCGAGCTATCAGGCGCTGGTGCCGCAGCTTGTCCCGCGAGAAGACCTGACCAATGCTATTGCCTTGAATTCCGCGCAATTCAACATGTCCCGCGTGGTGGGACCGACCCTGGGCAGCTTTGCCATGGCGCTGGTAGGGGCTGCCGGAAACTTTTTTCTCAACGGTCTCAGCTTTCTTGCGGTGATCGTTGCTCTCACCCGGATCCGTTACAACCAGCCCGCCGTTTCAGGAGAAGGCCACCTGTGGCAGAAGATGAAGGTGGGCTTTGCCTACGTCTTCCGTCAGCCGAAGATATTGTCTCTGGTGGTGCTGGTGGCGATCGGAAGCCTGTTGGCCATACCATATCTCACGTTTGTCCCGTATTTTACCCGCGACGTCCTGCATCACAATGAGCGCGGGCTCGGCCTGTTGATGGCCTGCTCCGGTGTCGGCTCATTTTTTGGCGCCGTTACCATCGCCCACTTCACCCATATCCGGTGGCGCGGCAAGTTTGTGGTGCGGGCCGGGGCGGGCCTGTTCGCCGCCATCATCGGCTTTACTTTCTCGCACATTTTCTGGCTCTCCGGATTGCTGCTGGCCGCGGCGGGTTACTGCATGATCGTCATGGTCGCAACCATTAACTCGCTGCTCCAGCACCTGGCGGAAGACAACATGCGCGGACGCGTGATGAGCATTTACTCCACAGCCTTCCTCGGCCTGCCGCCCATCGGCTGCCTGATCGCCGGATACCTGTCCCGGCTATTCACGCCGGCCCACGTCATCGCCGGCATGTCCGCTATGGCGCTGGTTGCAACTCTGGCGGTGTTTATGGGAATGAGCGAGTTGCGGGAGTTGGATTAAGGTTAGTTTCCGAAACAGAAAGCTGGCCCTGGCGGCAATCGGAGGACACACTTGGCACACGAAGGCATACATTCTTATAACTCGCGGATTGTGGCATATCGTAATGACTTCTGCCTATCGTGTGAGGCTCCGAGCCGCGCGGACCAGATCAGGAGTTTAAAGGCATACCGGATTCTTTACGTCCCTGTGCTACCGCTCGGCTTTTGGCGAGAATGGCAATGCTCGGAATGCGGGAGAGACCCGCATCGGTATCCTGGTTCGTCCAGACAACTCGTGTGGGTAGCGGTTGCCTTCTTAGGAGCTTGCGCAATTGTTGGGATTCGAGAGAGTTTTGAAAACCAGGATTTCACGACTGCGTGGCTCATGCGTCTTGTTTTACCGGCAGTGTTTTTTATAGCGCTGTGGCTTGCCCTTAGGAACAAGCCCGATTGGGCCCTGGCAGAAAAGCTTGCCAAGATCAGTCCCGACGAGAAAACCACCTGCGCGCTTTGCCATGGAACACTTGTGCTGTCCGATGCCTGGCGGTGCTCCCAATGCGACGTGGAAAGAAGGGCATTGCCCAGGCAGAGTTTCGCAAGTCGCCCGGTACCCTCCCGTCCGTCGTTCTTTTCTGCTTCGCTCTTATCGAGGGGCATCCTTTTGCGTTGTTGCGCAGGCAAAGAGCGGCCACTTGCCCGAGATCTCTGGTTAATACGACTCCCTCAAAGGCGAGCAACGAGCTTCTCGATGGAATTTATGCTGTTTGTGAGGTATTCCTGCTTAACCTGAACCCGGTGTCCGTTAATGGTTTGCTTTCCAGCCTGCAACTTCGAGAAGGGCAAGCCCTTCGCGAAGGCAACGACACCTGTCGTTTGGAAGTCTCGGACTTCCACGAAGCCTTTTGCAGCCGAATTGAACGAAAAAATATCTGGATGAGTTTTCATCAAGTTCTGAATTTCATTTTGAATCGCAGCTAGCACAGCCGCGTAAGCCGACGCTGATCCCATGTACTGCGTTATGCGATTCTTCGCAATTAAGTGCACCTGTGGAAGTGAGCGCTTTGCCTCCTTGAGCTTTGTCGCGAATGCGTAGGACGCATATATTTCGGAAGGCAGCTTTAAACCGAAGATTAGTGAGAATGCATTTTGAATCGCTCGACGCGAAGAATCATCTGCCATCACTGGCAAAACAATCCTATCCGTTGTTGCTAGGGCGATCTGTGTGTATAACGAAAAGCTTGGATTGCAGTCCATAAAAACCGTGTCGTACTCATCATTAACTTGCTCCAAGAAAGTCTTCAACCAGTCGATAACTGCAATCCATGCGTTAGTACCCGGAATATTCTGATTGGCCAGGGTGTTCACGGCGTTGGCCTGTAGTTCAAGGAGCGGATCACCACACACCAAATCAATGTTGAGAGGGATTCCCCTGTTGTACGAATTTGGCTTGCTAATGAAGTCGCGGGCGTTAAACGCGGGTGGTGCGTAAGGCGATGGCAGACGAAGCTGGAAATACCCACCCAAACTACATCGGGGCACGTGCCCATGACGCTCCAGCAGCTTCTCGCTTCCCTTGTTGTTTAGCCCACCTAACAGCAATTCAGACAGATTTGCCTGTGGACAAATATCAATTGCTAGCACTCTCTTCTGCGGGTACTTCTCGGCATATCGCGTAATCGACTGAAATGCCAAACTGGTCTTACCCGTGCCGCCTTTATTGTTCCAAAACGCGTACTTCATTTCCATGGATTTTCCTTTTCAAAGCATCATGTCCTATTTGGACTCATGTATGTCTAATAGGGACTATTTACAGTCATAATTGTACACAGCAAAGGCGAAACTGTCCATTATTTGGTGGAGCTGAGCTTTTGTGAGAAGGTTCGCAATTTTGGCAATCCTCTACATCCCCTTCACCACTCTCCTCAACTCAATCACCTCCAAATGCTCCGGGCAGTCGGGCCAGTTGTGGGTCCAGCACACGATCAGGTCGCAGCCGTCGGGAGGATGTTTGTGGTCGAGAAAGTTACGGCTGGCAAACTCAAATTCAATTTTCACGCGCTGCCACTTGCCTGACGCCACTTCGCGCATGGCTTCGCAATCGGGGAAGGCCTGCTGTATACGCTCCACCTCGAATCCCAGTTCCGCGGCCATCCGGCCAAAGACGTAGATCACGCCTTGCTCGTTCACTGGCGCATAACGCAGCCCCGCGATGCTGGATGGAGCGCCGTAGATAGGACGGTTCGGCATGATCTTGCGCCGCTGGGGCGGCACATCATTGGCCAGTCGCTCGCTTGGACTCACCTGCATCTTGCGCCGGCCCTCCGCCGTGGTTGCTCCTTCCCACCGGGCGACGATCTCCAGCACGTCAGTCCATTCGCTCTCCTTATTGTTCTCTTTCACCACGGCGCGAAACCGCTCTCCCACCCGCGACCAGGCCCCGCACCGGTTGATAAAGCTGTTGCTGCCGAACTGTCCTGCGTTGCGGTATTCCATGAAGCTCGGAGGCCTACCCAGTTTGCGCGTGAGATGCGCCCAGTCTTCGAGCAGGGTCAGAGTATCCACGCGGTATCCTACGCCTCTTGGCTCGATTCCGGCTTCGCGCAAGGCGTGCGCCACATTCTTGAAATGCCGGTGGATCAGGTATTGCGTGATCCTGGTCATGTGGGCGATCTCAGCGGTGGATGGCGTCCGGCCCAGCTTCAGCGCGCATCGGCGCAGTCCGGCCAGAACCTGTTTTTTTGTCATGGAGCCTCGCGTCATTTCGGAAAAAGAAACCCCGCCACAAGGGACGGGGTGATGATTGAGTGCGCTTGCGCGCACACACCAGGGAACTTCTAAAGCAGTTTCACTGTAAGCGTGAACCAAAAATTTGTGGCACAGGCACTCAATCCAGTCTACGGCAATATTGAAAATGCTTTAATTCGACACGCTCGGGGGCGGGCCGTGCTTTCTATATGAATCTTAAATTCTTTCGTTCAGAAAACGCAGCCGGGGGCGGCTGCGGTCCACACGTATTGTTTATTACGCAGACTCACACGTATTGTTTATTACGCAGACTTTTATTGCGCAGGCTCTTTTTGCGAAGACTATGGACGCACGTATTCTCTGAAGAAATACAGCGCAGGATGCCAAATGGCGTCAGTGCCGCTGCGGGTGCGAGCCGTCCGCCACTCCTTATGTATGTGTGACGGGCCTGGGTTTCCAGGAAAAAGCTGGCGCTGCTCCCAGCTTACATAATCGAATATAAAACGAACCCTGGAAGAATGTCAAAACACGTGTTCCCAAAATTAATCCAACGGCGTTTTGCCGTTGAACGCCTGCTGGAGTTTTGGCGACTGCGGGTGTTCGTGCGGGGAAAGATGTATTGTCGGCGGGTCCACCTCGACCGCGAGAGAAACGTCGCCCAGGGTGCGGGCAAGATCATTGAGTTGGACCGGCTTGGGCAGGTAGTCGTCCATACCGGCGCGGAGACAGTCTTCGCGGTATCCCTGTAGCGCGTGCGCGGTCAGAGCGATGATGCGGATCCTGCGGCTGGTCCCGGCTTCCAGGGTGCGAATCGCGGCGGTGGCTTCGAAGCCGTCCATGACCGGCATCTGTACGTCCATCAACACGACATCAGGCATTTCCCGCTCATATAGTTTGACTGCCTCCTCTCCCGTGCCCGCGACAAGAACGATGTGGCCGAGTTTTTCAACCAGTCGGACGGCAAGCAACTGGTTCACCGAATTGTCATCCGCTACCAGAACACGAAGCCTCTTTGCTGACATGACTCTGGGTTCCGTTGCTGTCTGCCTGGGTTTTGAACCCGGCCGAAATTCCACTTCAAAATGGAGGGCGGTACCGGCTGTAATTTCGCCCGTCGTCTCATTCCGCCAGGGACTCTCCACTCTGATGCTCCCTTGCATCAGATGTACCAACCTGGTGCAGATGGCGAGCCCCAGTCCGGTCCCGCCGTGCTTCCGGGTGGTTGAGGCATCGGCCTGCTCGAACGGTTCGAAAATCGTTCTTTGTTTTTCCGGGGGAATTCCAGGGCCTGTGTCACTTACGGTGAAGCGTAACCGGATCTTCTCCAGGGAACTCGGTGTCACCTGGACGCACAGGACCACCTCTCCGGCGGCCGTAAATTTGATGGCATTGCCAAGCAGGTTAAGGAGGATCTGCCGCAACCTGAGATCGTCACCACGGATGAAATCGGGAGTGTCCGGAGCTATGCGACAATGCAATCCTAAATTCTTTTCCCGCGCGCTCACCTGCCATGTGGCAATGGAGTTCTCGACACATTGACGGACATCGAAGTCCTCCGCGACCAGCGCGAGCTTTCCCGCTTCAACCTTGGAAAGGTCGAGAATGTCATTCAGCAGTCCAAGCAGCGACGCGGAAGCGGACTGAACAATGCCGAGGTATTCCTTCTGTTCCTGGTTCACGGCCATTGCAGCGGCCAGATCGGTCATTCCCATAACAGCGTTCATGGGGGTGCGAATCTCATGGCTCATATTGGCCAGGAACTCGCTCTTGGAACGGTTCGCGGCTTCCGCGGTCTGTTTTGCGTGGATGATTTGGCGATACTGCCGGACCGCGAGCCACACCAGGGCGGAAATCGCTACCAGAGAAGTGAATGCGGCCACCAGAAAACCGGCTTGCAGATACCATGGGAAAACCACGCGGAAGGCAAAGGATTCGATGGGCGAGACATTTCCATTCCGGTCCAGGGCGCGCACTTCGAAATGGTGGGGGCCATGCTTCAGCCCGGGGAATGAGACCGTGGTCGCGGCCGCAAAACCGCTCCACTTTCCACCATCCAAACGAGTGGAAAACAGAAGGTGGTCCGGGGTGGCTTGCTTCCAGCGGTCGCTTCCGGTGAAGGACAAGGTCGCATTACCGTCAGGCAGCGTTTCCGCGGCGTTGTTCTTCGCCAGCATCACGCGTGGAGTTTGTTGATCAGCCTCCGGATAGTATCGGCTGAGACCGCGGGTTGTACCCACCCATACGCGTCCCTGTTTGTCCTCGAACACCACGCTGGCACTATCGGAGCGAAGACCGTCCGGTTCACCGTTGACAACCCAGGCATCGTCTTTGCGCCGATGCACGCCTGAACCGGCAGCGACCCAGAGCGTCCCGTCACGAGACCGAACGATGCTGCGTACCGCATCCATGTTGGTCCGCAGGGTCTTCCACTCGCCGCTACTGAACTCCGCTAACGTCTCACGTCCGCCGACAATCATGACACCAGGACGGAACTCATGCAGAGCAAAAATGGCCAATTCCGGATATCCCTGGGTCTTTCCTATCTCATGAAGGACCGGGCTCCCAGCATGGAATACTCCGCCCCCGAGCGAAGTGGTGCCGACCCAGATGTCACCATTCGACGTGTTTCGCACGAGCCTAAGCTGCTGGCATTTAGGGGCGATCTGAAGATCGGGCCGCATCGTGAACGAACGGCCGTCCCAAACGGCGAGCTGGCAGGGAGATAATGCCTGCACCCAGACGCTGTGAGAATCTCTGCGCCACATGAAATGTGTGTCGGGAAATCCCTTGTGGCGCCTTTCAAACTTGCCGGTCCGCGGATCAAACGTGACGATAATGCCCTCAAGTTGTCCGGACTGCAATGCCATGAATGCAATTCTTCCGTCGATCAGAGCGGTCAGAGATGCGGTGAGGAAGGTCTGTGTACGGAGATCATCCGGCAGGGGATGGATCTTCCATTTTGCTCCCTCTAACTCCAGCAAGGATTCCGTTGCGGCAAACCAGAGGTGGCCTTGTGCGTCTTCCGTGATGTCATGAACGGGTTGGTCGATATGCCGGACCGCTCCCGGAGTTCGCCACAGCGGAGGCGTATAGTGCGCCAGGCCGGTATTGGCGCCGATCCAGAACCCTCCGCCCGGTTCGGTCCGAACATCATAGATGATGCCGGAGAGTGGCCCCTCTTTGTCCACAGCCTCCTGGTGGCTACCATTTAATTTCCATAACGTGGACCCCTCAAGCACCCATAGGTCGTCGTCGGCTCCGGGCCACACCCGCAGGTCCTTGGCCGATGTGAACACCGTTTGAAAACGTCCACCCACCACCCGGACCGCGACTTTGGTATGTCCGGCCTTGGTTGTGGCGACGGCAAACAACGCCTCGTCATCTCCGGGGAGCGGATAATCAAAATCTTCTAAATTCGAGGATTCGCAAGGCGTCCAATGATATCCTCGGGCGGGATCAAGGCTGCCGACGCCCCTGCTGCCGGCGATCCATAGCTTGCCGGAAAAGCTGCGCACCATTCTGCGAAACGCGCCCAGCCCAGCCTGTTTCTCCTGCACAATGGAACTCCATTGGTTCCTGGAGGCATCAAACTCCGCTACATGGTCCTGGAAGAGCACGACGACATGATCGCCGTCCAGGGGAATAGCAGTGATCATTACTTCTCCGGGCGCCGGCGTCGCACGGATCGTCCACTGGCCTTTGCGGAACTGTTTCAGCGCTTTGTCTTCCACCGTCCAGGCTTCGCCCGTCGACGTTAAATAGACTGGTGAGATACTTTTGTAGTCAGGGGGACTTCCGGTCCTGGGCTCAGGGATGGACGAGATCGAGTAGCCATCCAGGATATCCATCGTCGTCATGTCGCCATGCCGAATCGTTATTGCTCCGGTCGGGGACACGCCAATCGACCGGGTGTAGGACTCCCGCATGCCATCGTGAGCGCGCCAATAACTCCATCCAGGCCGACTCTGGCCAAAAGCAAATGGTACCGCAAGGGATACAAGGACATACGCCAATAACGTACGCACCAGGGGAGGCCCCGGTCTTAAAGGTCGTTCGGCCAAGTATTGCACCTCATCAGTCTATTGCACCTCAATCAGTGATCATCGGCCAAACTTGAAAGGAACTGTAACCTTCAGCCAATAGCCAGAACAGCAAGCGGACCTGCACGCCGTAGTCCTTCGGTTGGACGTTTGAGTGTAGCAGGGGGAGCTAAATCCTTGGGCCAGGCGCGCAAGTATCAGGGTACGAGTTTACTCGGGTCGATAAGGGAACCATAGAAATGTTCCGGGCTTGTTCTCTTGGGCTATTCTTCCGATCTTTCAATGGTTGCCAGGTTCTCCAGCTGTCTCTTCCAATCCAGTTCGTCCACAAAGGCCGCGGACTGCCGCCATCCGGGCTTTACTTTGACGAACAATTCCAGATAGACCTTCTTGCCCAGTCGGCTCTCCAGTTCCTGGCGTGCTGCTGTGCCCATCTGTTTGAGTTTGTCACCACCTTTGCCGATCAGGATCGCTTTTTGTCCGTCGCGTTCGCAATAAATGATGGCGGAGATTCTCGTCAGGCGGGGCAGGTCTTCATAGCGCTCCACTACGACCGCGGTGGCATAGGGAAGTTCTTTTCCCGTCTTCAACAGCACTTTTTCGCGGACAATCTCTGAGGCCAGGAAGCGCTCTGGCTGGTCCGTAATCTGGTCGTCGGGGAAGTAATGCGGGCCTTCCGGCAAAGCGCGGATGATCTTGTCGATTAGAACGTCCAGCCCTTCGCCTTTCATGGCGGAAATAGGAATGACTTCACGAAATGAATGCAGCGTGCTGTACTTGCCGATCAACGGGAGCAGTTTCTCCTTGTGCAGCTTGTCAACTTTGTTCAGGAGCAAAAACACGGGCGCGCCGGAGCGCTTGACCAGTTCGAGCACCTGTTCGTCTACGGTGCCGTACCGCTCGGTTGCATCGACAATTAACAGGACCAGATCGCGGCTCTCCAGGGCGCTGTGAATCTCCTGCATCATTTTGCGGTTGAGGCGGCTGTCCGGTTTGTGGACACCGGGGGTATCGATGAAGACGATCTGCCCCGCGACGCGCTTACGTTGCGCTTTGATGTTGAGAATGCCCTGGATGCACATGCGCGTAGTCTGGGGCTTCTCGGTGACAATCGCGATCTTCTCGCCTACCAGGGCATTGAGCAACGTGCTCTTGCCGGCATTCGGGCGGCCGATAATGGAAACGAATCCTGAGCGGAAGGCCATCGCTTATGCCGTGGCCTGTCTGGAGGGCGTTCCTGGCTGAAGCCGGCTGACGCGCACTTTTTCCACCTTGCGGTCCGTCGATTCCAGAATTTCAAAGCGTAGTCCATCTTCTTCCATGACTTCTCCTGGTTGCGGGATGCGTCCCATCAGCGCGCTCACCAGTCCGCCGACGGTCGCTGTGTCTTTGGGTTCAAAGCGCGTGTCAAATAAATCCTGGAGGCGGCCAATGTCAACGCTGCCCCACATCACATAGGCGTTGTCGTTTTCACGAATAATGTCATGCGTCTGCTCGTGCTCGTCGCGTATTTCGCCGACAATTTCTTCCACCAGGTCTTCCATGGTGACAATGCCCGCCACGGAGCCGTACTCGTCGATCACAATCGCCATATGAATATTATCTTTCTGCATCTCCCGCAAAAGCTGGGAAGTCATTTTGGTTTCGGGAACAAAGAGTACCGGCCGCACCAATTGACTCACCGTGGTGGTCTTGGCCTGGTCATCGGCAATCTGGATGACGTCATGCGCCAGAACCATGCCCTGGATGTGATCGATGCTGGGCATATAGACAGGCACGCGCGAATACGGCTTGTCACGCAAGAGGCTGGTAAAGTCTTCAATCGTGGCTTCCGCCGGGACCGCGAAGATGTCCGGCCGCGGCGTCATGACTTCGCGCACGGTCTTGTCGCCAAACTCGACTACGGACTGTATGAGCTGCCGGTCACTCTCTTCCAGGATCCCTTCTTCGCGTCCAGCCTCAATCAAGGCATCCACAGCTTCTGAAGGATGCTCCGGCTCTTCCGGTTCATGCGGCTCCGCCAGCGCAGCTACGGAAAGCCCGAAGCCAAGCACAACCGTAACCGGCAGCATCAGGTAGATGAACAACTTGAGCAGGGGAGTGAAAGCAACCAGCCAATCGCCACGAGTGCGTGTAAACAGGGCATACGGGAGCCACCGGTTGCAGACAATCACTACCAGGATGATTCCGACTACAGCCTGAGCGATTTCCGGCGCGATCCATTTCTGGTCTTGAAAGACCAGGTAGCCGATCAACAGCGCGATCGCGGCCGTGCACAACTGTGCCAGCACCGCGATAGCGAGGAACGCCCGCCGGCTGGCGGAAGTCAATCGCGGCTCCACCAGTTTTTCAAACGCGTCAATGTTTTCCTGAAATTCGCGGCTGAGAAATTTTCCGCTCTCGGTGTAAAGCTGTTCCACATAGGAGACCAGCGTCAGCAGCCCGCACAAAAGCAGAATAACGATGTACACCAACACGTCCATCGCCATTACCTGCTCCTGCGGCGTATGGTAGCGCCCGCCGAACCGGCACGGTCAATCAGAGAAGCCGGTAACTTGAGCCGCGCGCGCAGCCCGGCTTCCGCCTTGGCCATCCGCCCATTGTCGGTTTCGTGGTCGTAGCCGGCCAGATGCAACATGCCATGCAGGACCAGTATTTTCAGTTCGTCGCTGGCTGCGTGGCCATAACGATCCGCGTTCTCCAGGGCGATATCGGCGGAAATAGCGATGTCCCCGCCCTGGGGCCGCGCAAAGGAAAGCACGTCCGTAGGTTTATTCTTCCTGCGGAAGCGCCGGTTCAATTCCTGGAGCCGGCGATTGTCCGCGATCAGAACGTCCACCTCGCCGGAAACGCCTGCCATTTCCTGCGCCCGTCGGGCAAAGCGCTGGAGCTCTTTCTGGCTGACACCGTCCACCGCTGTTTCAAATACGATCATGTACTCCTAAAACAAAAGCGGGAGGGCCCTGGCCGCCCTCCCGCTTAAGATTCTACTTGATCCTACTGCTGGAGCGGGGGTTCAGGCGGCTCTCCCGCTTCCTGGACCTCGCGCGGCATCTCCAGGGACAGTTGCTGGCTGCGCGACCGCTCGTCGTAAGCATGGACGATCCGCTGCACCAGATGATGGCGCACCACGTCCTCCTCGCCAAAATAGTTGAATGCGATTCCCTCCACCGCTTTCAGGACATCGGCGGCCTCCAGCAGCCCGCTCTTGCGCGCGTTGGGCAAATCGATCTGGGTAACATCGCCGGTGATCACCGCCTTGGAGTTGAATCCCATGCGCGTGACAAACATCTTCATCTGTTCCGGCGTGGTATTCTGCGCTTCGTCCAGAATGATGAACGAGTCGTTCAAAGTGCGGCCACGCATAAACGCGATGGGCGCAATCTCAATGACGTTCTTCTCCAGGTAGCGGTCTACGCGTTCGGGCTCCATCAAGTCGTAGAGCGCGTCGTATAAAGGACGTAGATAGGGATCAACTTTCTCCTGCAACGTTCCGGGCAGAAAGCCCAGCCGCTCTCCCGCTTCCACCGCGGGACGCGCCAGGATAATGCGGCTCACCTTCTTGCTATTCAATGCGGACACCGCCATGGCCACGGCCAGATATGTTTTGCCCGTACCCGCCGGTCCGATGCCAAAGACCATGTCGTACTTCTCAATAGCGTCAATATAGCGGCGCTGGTTCATGCTCTTGGGCTGGACCTGGCGCTTGCCAAAGGACCGCTGCTTGCCCGCTTCCGCCAGACCGCGCAGAGTTGTTGCCGGGTCTTCCATGACCACGCGCAACATGGAACCGAGATCGCCGTTGCCGAATTCGTGGCCGGTGCGGCTCAGGTGGTCGAAGTCCGCAAAGACTTGCTCCGCACGCGCAACGTCCCGGGCAGCGCCCTCGATCTGCACCGAGTCGGACTTCAGATCGATGGCAACGTTGAGCCCGCTCTCCATGATCTGGAGGTTTTCATCACGAGTGCCGAAAAGCTTCTGGATATTCGGTACGATTTCAATGTTCTTCTTCATCTAGTTCTTGTGGCCTTTGTTCGTTTTACCAATGGCTGCGCACACTTGTGCGGGCTCCAGCGCATGCGCCCAGAGAACATAAAAGTTGCTTTGTGCACGGAGAAGCAGGATAGCTGGCCCACCAAAGCGCGGAGGTAATACCATTGGGCTGAGATTACCCCCGTTGTCTTGCTCAAGTCAACAGGCTTCGTCGCTACTTTCACGCTACTTTAATGATAGCAGCAAACTTCTTGCTACCGCATTGACCAAACCGGCCAAACCCAAGTAAAATAGGCCCTTCGGCTTACTCCGAAACAATTTCTTTTAGAGGGAATACCAGCACAATGGCAAATCACTTTTCCGCGCTGAAGCGCGCCCGGCAGACCACGAAGCGTACAGAGAACAATCGTTCCGCCGCTACGCGTCTGCGCTCAGCGTTGCGTAAGTTCCGCAAGGCCCTTGACACTAAGGACGCTACCCAGGCCAAAGCAGCGTTTTCCGGCACCGTGTCCATGATCGACAAGGCTGTTAAGACCGGTGTAATCCACAAGAACACCGCGGGCCGCTACAAGTCACGCCTGAGCGCCCGCCTGGCTGCGATAAAGTAGCTCATTCGCTTTCAGGAAAGGCCCTTTTTTTCAGAAAAGCTCGGTTGCGACCGGGCTTTTTTCTTTGCTGGTTGAAAGGCCTTCGTCCTGCTGCCACCCGGCTTCGTCCTTTGGTAATTCTGCCGCTGCCCGGCTGTCTGTTAGTGTTGGCCGATGAACAGGTTTACTGTCCTATTCGCGATTAGTTTGCTGGCGCAAACGGCACAGTCCCAAAACAATTCATCACCGCAACCGGAGCCCGATACCTCTCAGATGTCGCTGGCGGAAAGGGCCGCTGCTGCGCGCAAAGCCACGCAAATGGCCCATGGGCAGGCGCCCACCAACCCCAATGCGCCTCCTCCGCTCACCCCGGAGCAGCGTGGATCAGTCCGCGGCAACCAGTACATCAATGATTTTCTTCATTTCCGGATCGATTTGGGCCACGAATGGGAACCACTAGGCGCCGAACGAGTCGCCGCCAGTGCGGAAGCGGCACGAAAGTATTTTGACGCGGGTAACGGGGGCTCGTCGTTCCGTGTGCTTTGGATCGGAGACAGTTCGGGCCGCACCATTGTCATGTCCATTGTCGCTCTTCCGCCTGACCTGCCGACCGATATTGACGAGCTGGCCGCTGGCTTCAAGAAAATTGCCCGCGCTCAGCTGGCCCGAACCAACAATCTCCAGGACGCAAGCGAACCCATGCTCCTGGGCAGTCCAAATCACAAATTCAGCGCCTTTCGCCTCTCCGGTAACGTCCAGGACAAGCAGATCGTACAGAGCGTTCAACTAACTCGCAGCAATGGCTTCCTGCTTTTGTTCACCGTCACCGGGCGGTCCGATGAAGAAGTAACGCAAGCTGTTCGATTTTTGAATTCCAGTTTGGCATGGTCGGGCGCCCCGCAATAGCAGAAGTAACAGGGATTACTCACGTAACCGCAGCTTGAGACTTCCTGGCGGAAGGTCAAAGGGAAGCTGCTAACATCCGATAGATTCGGGGTTTTCTGAGGTGGATATGAAGAAATATCTTTGGGTAGCAACGCTATCAACTCTCCTGGTGTGCTCTGCGCTGGCTGTGGCGGCACAGAGTGGCTGGAAGGAATATGTTTACGCTGAAGACGGCTTCGCAATCAGCGCTCCCATTCAACCTACGGTCCAGACCGAGAGCAAGGACACCCCGATCGGATCGGTGGACGCGCACAACTATATGGTGGACCTGGGGAATAATACCGTCGTGGGCGTAAACGCCACCGACTTCAAAATAGGCCAGGGTATCGACTCCAAGCTGATACTTGCAGCCACTAAGGCGGGGCTTGCAGAATCGTTGCAAGGCAAGATCGTCTCTGAGAAAGAAATCTCGCTGGGCTCCGAGCCCGGTATTGAGCTTGAATTAGTGACTGAGTCTACCCACTTGCGCTTCCGCTATTTCTTTATCGAGGGGAAGCTCTTCGCGCTCATGTCCACGGCTCCTCTGGCCAAACCGTTTGCCCCGGAGACAACCAGGATCTTCGATTCGTTTCGTCTGGTCGCCGGCAAAGGCAAATAGTCGCGATAAAAATTCTTTATAGGACAGACACACAGACTTTTTCGCGGGCGGGAAAGAACATGCGAAAATAGATGCAGCCCTTATGCCCACCACGCAACTGTCCGCCATCACTCCTGAAGTCATCGCCGAACACGGCATCACGCCGGAAGAGTACGGGCGCATCAAGACCGCGCTGGGCCGCGAGCCTTCACTGACGGAGCTGGGTATCTTCAGCGTGATGTGGAGCGAGCACTGCTCGTACAAATCGTCGCGCGTGCACCTGAAGCGACTGCCGACGCGCAGCAAGCTGGTAGTGCAGGGGCCGGGCGAAAACGCCGGCATCATCGACATTGGCGACGGCTGGGCCTGCGCCTTCAAGATTGAGTCACACAATCATCCATCTTTCATTGAGCCCTTTCAGGGCGCGGCCACAGGAGTCGGCGGCATTCTGCGTGACATCTTTACCATGGGCGCGCGTCCGCTGGCGGTGATGGACTCACTGCGGTTCGGCCCAATCGCGCCTGGCCAGGACGCGGACGTGAGCACGGTGCATCGCAATCATTCCGTTTTGGAAGGCGTGGTCAGCGGGATCGCGTCGTACGGAAACTGCTTCGGTGTGCCAAATCTGGGCGGTGAGACCAAGTTTGAGCCGTGCTATTCGCAGAACCCGCTGGTTAACGCGTTTGCGCTTGGGCTGGTGCGGCGTGATCAGATCTTTTACGCCAAGGCCGCCGGTGAAGGCAATCCGGTCATTTATGTGGGCGCGAAGACCGGACGTGATGGCATCCACGGCGCCACCATGGCCAGTGAAGAGTTCAGTGAAGGCTCGGAGCAGAAGCGCCCGAACGTTCAGGTGGGCGATCCATTTCTGGAAAAACTGCTGCTTGAAGCCTGCGTCGAGGCCATGCACACCGGCGCGGTTGTCGGCATACAAGATATGGGCGCCGCCGGATTGACTTGCTCCACCTGTGAAATGGGCGCGCGCGGCGGCGTGGGCATCGAAATCGAGTTGGACCTGGTCCCGCAGCGTGAGACCGGCATGAATGCTTACGAGATCATGCTGAGCGAATCACAGGAGCGAATGCTGCTGGTAGCGGAGAGCGGTCGCGAGCAGGAAGTCCTGCGCGTCTTTGAAAAGTGGGGCCTCGATGGCGTGATCGTTGGACGTGTAACCAGCAATGGCCGACTGCGCGTGCTGGAGCATGGACAGCTGGTGGCCGATATTCCGAATACCGCGCTCACCGATGATGCGCCGCTCTATCACAGGCCGATGGAGCCGTGGAACGCGCCGGTCTCCCGCAGCAAACCGGAGAACATCGGTTGGAGCAGCGGTGATCTCACCACCAACCTCAAGCGCCTGCTGGCTGCGCCGAACCTCTGCTCCAAGCGCTGGGTCTTCGAGCAATACGACTCCATGGTGCAATCGAACACCGTGGAAGGGCCGGGCGCGGACGCGGGCCTGATGCGAATCAAAGGTTCGAAACGCGCGTTGGCCATGGCGCTTGACGGCAACGGCCGCTGGAGCTGGCTCAATCCCAAGCTGGGTGCGATGCACGGTGTGGCGGAGGCGTCGCGCAATGTTTCTTGTACTGGCGCAACACCTGTCGCCGCCACGAACTGTCTGAACTTTGGCAATCCGGAGAAACCGCAGATCATGTGGCAGTTTTCCCAGGTCATCGATGGACTATCGGAAGCTTGTACCGCCCTGGAGACACCGATCACCGGCGGAAATGTCAGCCTGTACAACGAGACGCTGGGGGAAGGCATCTATCCCACACCGGTTGTAGGTGTGGTCGGAATCCTGGACAACGTGGAAGATGCCATGACTTTCCATTTCCGCCGGCCGGAACGGGATGTGTTTCTGCTCAGCGCCTCCGCGGCGACAGACGCGAGCAAAACCGAAGCAGAGTTCGGATCTACTGAATACGCCAAAGAAATATTAGGCAAGATTTGGGGTTACCCACCGGCGCTTGACCTGAAGCAGGAAGCGGCGTTGCAGCGTTGTGTGCGGGAGCTCATCGGCAACCACGACATCGAATCAGCCCATGACTGTTCCGAAGGCGGCCTGGCGGTGGCCCTGGCTGAATCGGCTTTTCCCGCTGGAATGGGGGCCGAAATCGAGCTTTCTGCCAATGGAGTGTCGCCTGAAATAGTTCTCTTCGGCGAGGCGGCCACGCGGGTCGTCATAAGTTGCGACCCGAAAAAGACTGAGAACATCAAAAGAACGGGCGTAAAATGGGGCTTACGGGCGGACCGCATCGGCCGCACCGTTCCTGAAAAACTCGTGATTCGAATCGACGGCAAGCAGGCAGTCTCGTCTGTAGTGTCTGAACTGCGGCAGGTTTGGGATACAGCACTGACCGACGCTTTGCACGCCGAAGCACCGGAGCATTTGGTGCCGGAAGTTTTGCAGAAAAGCTGATTGGGATTGCCAAAATTGCCAGAATTGGTAATTGCCAAAATTGAACAGACGACCGACGACTTCCTTGAGGTAAAGACAACCAATGGCTTTCGACAAATTCAAAGACGAATGCGGCGTTGTGGCGGTCCACAACCACAAGGAAGCCTCCACCATGGCCTATCTTGGGTTGCACCAGCTGCAGCACCGTGGACAGGAGTCCGCCGGGGTTGTGTCGTCCAACGGAGAGCGGCTGTACGTCCATAAAGCCATGGGAGAGGTCGCCGAGATTTTTACGGAAGATGTCTTGAGCAAGCTGCCTGGCAATCTGGCCATCGGACACACGCGCTATTCCACCGCGGGAGATTCCGCTTTGCTCAATGCTCAGCCCATCATGGTGGATTGCAATAAGGGCATGATTGCGCTCGCGCACAACGGCAACCTGGTCAACGCTAGTGAAATTCGCCATCGCCTGGAGGTGCAGGGCTCGATTTTCCAGACCACCAGCGACACCGAAGTTATTGTTCATCTGATCGCGCAATCCAAAGAGCAGACGCTGCCTGAGGCCGTTTGCGATGCGTTGCGCCGCATCGAAGGCGCATTTTCACTGGTCATGATGACGCGCGACCGGATCTTCGCCATCCGTGACCCGCGCGGCTTCCGTCCGCTTTCCATGGGACGCATTCAGAACGGCGGCGGCCCGGAACGCGATACGGTGGTCTTTGCCTCGGAGAGCTGCGCGTTTGATCTGATCGGCGCGGTCTATGAACGCGATGTGAAGCCGGGTGAGATGATCGTGGTCGGACCGGAAGGCGTGTCTTCGCGCTACTTCGCAGCGGAGATGCGCCACTCCGCCTGCATCTTTGAGCATGTTTATTTTTCGCGTCCGGACAGCGTGGTATTTGGCCGTTCCGTACAGGTCAGCCGTGAGGCCATGGGCCGCCAACTGGCCAGGGAGTCGCCTGTAAGCGCGGACCTGGTGGTGCCCGTCCCCGACTCGGGCGTGGCGGCGGCGCTGGGATATTCGTCGGAGTCCGGTTTGCCTTTTCGTTTCGGCCTGATCCGCAACCACTACATCGGGCGGACGTTCATTGAACCGGAGCAGCGCGTGCGCGACTTCGGCGTGAAGCTCAAGCTCAATCCCATACGCAGCCTGCTGGTGGGCAAACGCGTGATTCTGGTGGACGATTCGATCGTGCGCGGCACCACCAGCCGCAAGATCGTCCGCATGGTGCGTGACGCCGGGGCCACCGAGGTGCACGTGCGCATCTCCTGTCCGCCCACGGTTTCACCCTGTTATTACGGCGTGGACACGCCGGAGAAGAGCCAGTTGATCGCGTCGAACAAGTCGCTGGAGGAGATCCGCGAATACATCGGCGCCGATTCCCTGGCCTATCTTTCCATCAAGGGCCTGCGTGAAGCCTGCGCCGAAGGCGAGAAAACCACGTACTGCACTTCCTGCTATACCGGTATCTATCCTACGGAGTTCATCTCTGTGGACCAGATCCAGCCGGTGGCGGCGACCAAGAAACCGTAGCTCGCACGAAGGAAAAAACATCGTGACTGCACCGACTATCGAAACCATATATTTCTCCCGCATGGAATCCCCAATCGGCAAACTGCTGGTCGCCGCTTCTGAGCAGGGATTGCGCTATGTGTATTTCAAGAATGACGGCCCGCTTCCGCAGAAGAAAGACGAGGTCTGGATCGAGTCAGCGGAAAAGGTCCGCCCTTACGAAGACCAACTCCAGGCCTACTTCCGTGGTGAACTGCGCGACTTCACCTGCAAGCTCGATCTGGTAGGCACCGAATTTCAAAAACAATGCTGGAATGCCCTGCTCCGTATTCCATATGGCGCAACCTGCTCTTATGGCGACATCGCGCGACAGATAGGGCGGCCGCAGGCTTTCCGCGCTGTTGGCATGGCCAATCATGACAACCCGATCCCCATTATCGTCCCCTGCCACAGGGTGCTGGGTGCAAACGGCACACTGACCGGCTACGGCGGCGGCCTGGGGACCAAAGAAAAACTCCTCCGGCTGGAAGGGGCTTCGTTTCGACTGCCTCGGTCACAAGCGCAGTCTGAAGACCATGCGGCAAACAATATCCGATCCACGCAGGCAACATTCGAATACTGAGTTTCAGCTGACAATCAAAATCGTGTGGCACCGCGCCTTCGCCGGTGTTCTTTTCGTGCTCACAGCCGGGGGCGGCTGTGCCCACATGGGTTCGGCAGCTGATTGACTCGAAACGGATCCGCAAGACGCGGTAAACTGAAAGTATGCATGGCCATTCGCACTCGCATTCTCATGCTCCGCTGAGCGCACGAGCACTGCGTTACTCGCTGGTGGCCACGTTTGCCTACATCCTGATCACCTTGATTGCGGGAGTGCGAGCTCACAGCCTGGCGCTGCTGTCCGAGGCCGGACACAACGTGACCGACCTGCTGGCCCTGATGCTTTCCTGGGTGGCGGTTTTCATTCAGGCGCGCCCTCCCAGCGCGACCAAGACTTTTGGTTATCATCGTGCCGGAGTGCTGGCGGCTTTTGTGAACGCCCTGACCCTCGTGGTCATTGCTTTTTACATCTTTTATGAAGCTGCGATGCGTCTGCGCAATCCCGTCGAGGTGCATCCACAAATCATGATCTGGGTGGCTGTGGTCGGCGTGGTCATGAACGGAACGATCGCCTGGGTGCTGTACCGCGCCGCCCGCGATGTAAACATCCGCAGCGTGTTTGTCCATCAGCTTGGAGATACCCTCTCCACCGCAGCCGTGATTGTGGGCGGCTGGGCCATTATGTGGACGGGCCAGACGTGGATCGATCCCGCGCTGTCCCTGGGCATCGGATGCCTGATTTTGTGGTCGTCCTTCGGCATCATTCGTGAAACGCTGAATATTCTTCTGGAAGGCGCGCCGCGCGGCATATCGGCCGACGAGATCATTGCCAATCTCAAGGGCCTGGCCAGAGTCAATGACGTACATGACGTGCATGTCTGGAGCATTGGATCAGATACCCATGCGCTTTCCTGCCACATCAGGATTGACGATATCCCTCCGTCGGAGAGCGAGGTCATCCTGCGGCAAGTGAAGGAACTGCTATCGCTGCGGTACCACATCGACCACACTACGATTCAGTTCGAAAACGTGAACTGCGAAATTGCCCACGGCTGCGTGATCCCCGTTGGGGCAGGCAGTGGGCACGTCCATGCCAAGGGACACTAGCTTTTGGGGCTGTCAATTTCACCCAAAATCGAATAAAATACTTTTTTCGGCGATTTTTGCCGTTGTTTTAAACTTCGAGAGCTTTCTTCGGCTGTTCGTCATCTAATAAACCAATGAAATACTTTCGCCAATTTCTGCGTTTTCTAGTGGCCCTGCAGCTTCTTCCCGCGCTTGAGAGCGGGGAAGAAACGCTGGTCGGTGGCCAAGCCGTCATGGAAGGCGTGATGATGCGCTCCCCGCATGCATGGGGCATCGCCATCCGCAAAGCGACCGGTGAGGTCACCACGCATTGTGAACCGCTCCAGCGGCCTTCGGAAAAGCACAAATGGCTGGGATGGCCCTTTGTCCGCGGCCTTGCCACCCTGGGACAAGCCATGCGCCTGGGCTTTGTGGCGTCAAAGTTTTCCCTGAACGTTGGCCTGGAAGGCATCGCGGAAAAAGAAGGCGAGAAAAAGCCCGAGATCAGCGGCTGGGCCATGACGCTCAGCATGGTCGCTTCCATTGGATTCTTCATCTTCATGTACAAGTTCGTCCCGTTGGGGGGCGCTAAACTGATCCAGAACCACTGGGCGGCGCTGAACAACAATATTGCTTTCACTCTGGTCGATGGCGCGATCCGCATTGCGCTGTTCCTGCTCTTTGTCTGGGGAATTTCCCTGTGGTCTGACATCAAGCGGGTCTATCGCTATCACGGCGCGGAGCACAAGACCGTATTCGCCTTTGAAGACCATGGCATGCCTACGGTCGCCGAGGCGCAGAAGTATTCAACCTATCATCCGCGTTGCGGCACCAGCTTTCTGATGACGATCATGCTGCTCTGCATCTTTGTCTATGCGGCGTTTCCCGTTCAGGGCTTCTGGGCCAAGTTCGCTCTGCGTGTGGTGTTCCTGCCGGTGATCGCTTCCGTCTCGTATGAGATGATCCGTTTTTCCGCCAAGCACGGGCGCTCGTTCTTTGCCTTGCTCACCAAGCCCGGCCTGTGGCTCCAGCGCATCACTACGCAGCCACCTACGGACGACCAGGTGGAATGCGCCATCAAGGCCCTGGATCTGGCCATGGATATGGAAAAGAAAAATGGCGGCGAACTGGTGATTGCCTAGCGGCGCCCGCCGCTATTCCTGCTTGTCTCAAAAAATCTTTTGTCGCAAACGCGCTTGCTTGCTCGCGTTATCGGCGCTCATCATTCATCAGTAAACCCCACGTTATTGCCCAAAGGCAGCGGAGGAACATCATGGCGAATTTGGCTACCATGCTCATCGGTCTTGAACGTTTCAGCGCCGGACTGAAGCGACGGGCGATCCAGGTTGGCGACCACCGCATCGTTTACTCTGAAGGCGGTAAAGGCGAGTCTGTGGTACTGGTCCATGGATTTAGCGCTTCGGCGGACAGTTGGAACCGCTTCGCCGGACGGCTCACCAGGAGTTATCACGTGGTTGCGCCCGATCTGCCCGGTTGGGGCGCCAGCACAAGATTGGAAAACGAGTCGTATGGCTATCCAGGACAAGTGGAACGTCTCCAGCAGTTTTTGTCGCTGTCAGGGCTGAGGCGGGTGCATCTGGTCGGACATTCCATGGGTGGCTTCATCGCGTCGGCGTACGCGGCACAATATCCGGACCAGATCATTACGCTGACGCTGATGGCGCCGCACGGTGTGGTTGAGCCTCAGCCCAGCGATCTGGCCCGCTCCGTGGCTGAGGGCGACAACTGGCTGGTAGCTGATTCGCTCCAGGCGTTTGATCGATTGTTGAACAATGTATTCGCGAAGCGTCCGTATGTTCCAGGGCCGGTGCTCAAGTATCTGGCCAAGCGAACGATTCAGGGCTCCACCAAGTCAGCCATGATTTTCGCGGAAATGCAGACGAATGACCCGCCGCTGGAGGAAAAACTTCCCCGAATCAAAGCTCCGGCCCTGATTATCTGGGGCGATCAGGACCGTGTCCTGCATGTTTCCAGCCTGGAGGTGTTCCGGCAGGGCATCAGGAATTCTGAAGTTCTGGTGCTGCGCGGGTGCGGGCATATGCCGATGGCGGAGAATACGCGCGCGTGCGCTGATGCATGGCTTGCTTTTCTGGGCAGGCCGCGAGCTTTTGAAACCGCAGCCTGAGGCTGTGAGTACAATGAGGATATTCCGATGTTTGAACGTTTGAACCAAATTGAAGCCAGGTGCGACGAACTGACCAAGGCGCTCTCTTCGCCGGAGATAATCAACGATTCGGCGCGATACCAGAAGACCGCCAAGGCCCATAGCGAAGTCGCGGAGATCGTGGAGAAGTATCGCGAGTTCAAGGACCTGCGCCGCGGCGTCGACGAGAGCAAAGCGATGATCGCCGAGGAATCGGACGCCGAAATGCGCGCCTATGCCCAGGAAGAATTGACGCAACTGGAAGAGCGGCTGGCCAGGACGGAAGCCGAGCTCAAAGTCCTTCTGGTGCCCAAAGATCCCAATGACGAAAAGAACGTGGTGCTGGAAATCCGCGCCGGCACCGGCGGCGATGAAGCTACTCTGTTTGCCGCCGAGATGTTTCGCATGTACTCGCGCTACGCGGAAACACAACGCTGGAAAGTGGAGGTGCTCTCTACGTCTGAGTCCGGCGTGGGCGGGCTGAAGGAAGTCATCGCGATCATTGAAGGCAAGGGAGTGTACTCGCGCATGAAGTATGAGAGCGGAGTGCATCGCGTACAGCGCGTGCCGGCCACCGAACAGCAAGGCCGCGTGCATACCTCGGCGGTCACCGTGGCGGTGCTGCCGGAGGCCGAAGACGTGGACATCAAGATTGAAGCCAAAGACCTGCGGATCGATACCTTCTGCTCCTCCGGCCCGGGTGGTCAGTCGGTGAACACCACCTATTCCGCCGTGCGTATCACGCATCTACCGACCAACACCGTGGTGAGCTGCCAGGACGAAAAATCGCAGATCAAGAACCGCGAGAAAGGCATGCGCGTACTGCGTTCACGTCTTTACGAAATGGAGATGGAAAAGCAGCAGGCGGCGCTGGCCAAGGAACGCAAAGCCCAGGTGGGCAGCGGCGATCGCAGCGAAAAGATCCGCACCTACAATTTTCCCCAGAACCGGGTCACCGACCATCGCGTTGGGTTGACCCTGCATCAACTAACGGACGTCATGGACGGCAAGCTCCAGGCCGTGATCGATGCTCTAATGGCGCATGACCAGGCGGAGAAGCTGAAGAATCCGGCTGAGGTCCTGATGGCTCCATAGTGAGTAGCCTCTGGCTTTTGCTTCCTTCGCGCTCTTTGCGGTAAATTCTCACACCATGCAACTCAAGCAGGCCGTCGATTCCGCTTATGAACGCTTTGTCGCGAATGACGTTCCTTCGCCGCGGCTGAATGCCGAGCTCTTGCTGACGTTTGTGCTTGGTCGGGAGCGCGTCTTTCTCTATACCCACCCGGAGCGTGAGCTGACCCAGGACGAAGAGTCGCGCTATGACGAGGTCATTCGCGAACGCGCCCGTGGCTGTCCTACCCAGTACATCACCGGCCATCAGGAGTTCTGGGGACTCGATCTTATTGTTTCCCCGGCGGTGCTGATCCCGCGTCCTGAAACCGAACACGTGGTGGAGACGGTTCTTGATCTAGTCAAGGAGTACCAACCGCGCCCGCAAAAACTGAAGATCGTGGATGTGGGCACCGGCTCCGGTTGCATCGCCCTGGCCCTGGCCAGCGAGCTTTTACAGGTCGAGATTCACGGCTGCGATATTTCTGACGAAGCTCTGGAGATGGCCCGCGTCAACGCCGCACGTCTGGCGCTGGGCGGAAAAGTCCTGTTTCGGAAGTCTGACCTGCTCGCCGTGTATGAAGAAGAAAAGTTCGACTTCATCATTTCCAATCCGCCTTACGTCGGTGAATCCGAAGCCGACAAAGTACAAAAACAGGTGCGCGAATTTGAGCCCAGGATCGCCGTTTTCTCCGGACAGGAAGGCATGGAGATTTACAAACGGCTCATCCCCCAGGCGCACGCTGCGCTGTGCCCAGGTGGCTGGTTTGTGACCGAGATCGGTTACTCCGAGGAAGAAAAGGTAAAAAATCTTCTGTCAGGATGGACGGAGATCCAAACCACCGCGGATTTACAGGGGATCCCGCGGGTGGTGGCGGCGAGGAAACAAGAGGCCTAGTTCACCACGGAGGCGCGGAGGCACGGAGGAAACAAAAGCAAAACAGTGGAGCGTGAACAGCATGCAACGCAGAAACATCGATCCGGCTAGGCTCACCGAGGATTTTTTGGGCAACAATATCGCTGTTACTTGCCCTTTGTGTGGAAAGGTTTTTGTTGTTACCACTTTGCCTTCACTTGGTGGCGGTAAGCGCGTGTGTCCGAACCTGCAATGCGGCAAATCAACCGCGTTCGTTAGTGGAGGAGCGCTGAGTGGTGGAACCGCATACATAGAGTGGCCTGACTGACCTACTCAAGTAATAAATCAGTCGAACGCCAATATTTTTTCTCCGTGTCTCCGCGCCTCCGTGGTGAGGTCCTTCTGCTACACTGATTGGTTTTCAAATCACCGCTGGGGGTGAAGCATTGGCTGAAAGCAAGGGCTCCGTTGTTTCCGGAGGATTAGGCAGTACATTGCGCCGTGACGCCTGGTGGCTTGAGTCGCTACCGGTCATTATCCTGCTGGGAGGGTTCGGCGTGTACGCCACGCTGCGTGCCTTTGAAGGCAAGTTTTACGAGGCTGGTCCTTACCTCTCCCCGTTCTACTCGCCGTTGATCGATGCTGGCCATCACTGGTGGCCGCTTTCTCCGGCGCTGCTGATCCTGGCGTTCCCGCTGGGGTTCCGCATGACGTGCTATTACTATCGCAAAGCTTATTATCGGGCGTTTTTCGCGGACCCGCCGGCCTGCGCGGTGGGCGAGCCGGCAAACCGGAATTATCGCGGTGAGAGCAAGTTTCCTTTTGTCCTGCAAAATCTCCATCGCTATTTTCTCTACGCGGCAATCCTTTTCCTTTGCTTCCTCTGGTATGACGCGGTCCGCGCCTTCTTTTTCCTCGGACCCGACAATACGCGGCACTTCGGCATCGGAGTGGGGACGCTCGTCCTGCTGGTCAACATCGTGCTGCTGACTATGTATCTGCTCTCCTGCCATTCGCTGCGGCACATTATCGGCGGCAAGGTTGACTGCTTCTCCTGCACCGCATTCAATCTGAAACGCCACGGTGCGTGGAAGAAAGCAAGCTTCCTCAATGAACGCCATATGTTGTTTGCCTGGTGCAGTTTGATTTCCGTTGGATTCGCCGACTTCTATGTCCGCATGGTTGGCAGTGGCATGATTAAGGACCTGAGACTATGGTGACCAGCGAGACGAAGTACGAAACCCATGAACATGACGTATTGATCATCGGAGCGGGCGGAGCGGGACTGCGTGCCGCGATTGAAGCCCTGGCCGCCGGCGCGCGCGTTGCCGTGGTGTCCAAGTCCCTGCTGGGGAAGGCCCACACCGTAATGGCGGAAGGCGGCATTGCCGCAGCCATGGCCAATGTGGACAAGGCTGACAGCTGGAAGACCCACTTCCGTGACACCATGCGCGGCGGCAAACTGGTGAACAACTGGCGCATGGCCCAGATCCACGCCCAGGAATCACCGGAGCGCGTGCTTGAACTGGAACAGTGGGGCGCGCTGTTTGACCGCACGTCCGATGGCGACATCCTGCAGCGGGCCTTCGGCGGACATACCTTCAAACGGCTGTGCCACGTCGGCGACCGCACCGGCCTGGAGATGATTCGCACGCTCCAGGACCGCGGCGTGCAGATGGGCATTGACGTCTTTATGGAATGCACCATCGTGCGGCTGCTGACAGACGGTAAACGCGTTGTCGGCGCGTTCGGCTACTGGCGTGAGCAGGGCCGCTTCGTGGTATTGAAAGCAAAATCAATCGTTGTGGCCTCTGGCGGGATCGGCAAAGCCTGGCCCATCACGTCCAACTCCTGGGAGTGCACGGGGGACGGCATTACCCTGGCGTATGAAGCAGGCGCTGACTTGCTCGACATGGAGTTTGTACAGTTCCATCCCACCGGGATGGTGTGGCCTCCGGGCGTGCAGGGGCTTCTGGTGACGGAGGCGGTGCGCGGAGAAGGTGGCATTCTGCGCAACAAACTCGGCGAACGTTTCATGGAAAAGTATGATCCCAAACGCATGGAGCTTTCCACGCGCGATCTGGTAGCGCGCTCCATCTACACGGAAGTAAAAGAAGGACGCGGCAGCGAACACGGCGGCGCTTTTCTGGATATCTCCCACAAGCCGCCTGAGTATGTAAAGCAAAAGCTGCCCAGCATGTACCATCAGTTTAAAGAACTGGCCGATGTGGACATCACCCAAGGGCCCATGGAAGTTGGCCCCACCTGTCATTACATGATGGGTGGCATTCTTGTAAACGCTGAAACCACGGCAACCACTCTTTCCGGGCTGTTTGCCGCCGGTGAAGCCGCTGCCGGATTGCACGGAGCAAACCGTCTGGGCGGCAACTCGCTCTCTGATTTGGTGGTATTCGGCCGGCGGGCAGGACAGTCTGCGGCCGCGCACGCCGGCAAGACGTCGCCAGGCGCTCTCGATACAAACCAAATCGCTGAAGCTGAGCGCGACATGCTGGCTCCGTTCGAACGCGGTGAAGGAGAGAACCCATATACCGTCCATCGCGATCTGCAAACGGTAATGCAAAGCCTGGTGGGAATCTTCCGTACGGAAGAGGACCTGGCTAAGTCTTTGGTCGAGCTGGAAAAGCTGAAGCAGCGCGCGGCGAAGGTCAAAGTAGAAGGCTCGCGGTTGTTCAATCCGGGCTGGCACTTGTCGCGCGATCTCAAGTCCATGCTGACGGTTTCTGAAGCCGTGGCCCGCAGTGCGCAAGCCCGCAAAGAAAGCCGGGGCGCGCACAGCCGTATTGATTATCCCAGCATGGACGATAAATGGGGCCAGCAGAACAACATCATCTCGCGCGATGGCAGCGGCATGAAGCTGCGGCAGGCTCCGGTGCAACCAATGCCTGACGAACTGCGCGAGCTTACGGCGGACGATAAATAATAAGGGGGCAATGATGGCGGAAGCGATCCTGGAAGTGTTTCGAGGCGATCAGGAATCCGGAGGCACGAAGCAGTACAAAATCCCGATTTCTCCAGGCATGGTGGTGTTGGACGCGCTCCATTACATACAGGGCCACCTGGAACCGGACCTCGCCGTTCGCTGGAACTGTAAAGCCGGCAAGTGCGGCTCGTGCTCGGCGGAGGTCAATGGCCGACCGCGTCTCACCTGCAAGACCCGCATGGATTCGCTCCCCACCGACAAGCCAATTACCGTCTTCCCCATGAAATCGTTTCCGGTAATCAAAGACCTGGTTACCGACGTTTCCTGGAACTACCGCGTCAACAAAAAAATCACGCCATTCACGCCCAGGCCCAACGTCAAATGGAAGATGTATCAGGAAGATGTGGACCGCGTGCAGGAGTTCCGCAAGTGCATTGAATGCTTTCTGTGCCAGAACGTTTGTCACGTGCTGCGGGACCATCACAAGAAAGCGGAGTTCGCCGGACCGCGCTTTTTTGTGCGTGTAGCGTCGCTGGAGATGCATCCCCTGGATGGCGCATCGCGGACCAAGGCGATCAAAGACGAAATGGGGATCGGCTACTGCAACATTACAAAATGCTGCACGGAAGTTTGCCCGGAAGAGATCCACATCACCGACAACGCCATCATTCCCCTGAAGGAGCGCGTAGTCGACGAGTTTTACGATCCGATCCTGCGGCTGGTGCGAAAGATACGTGGAGCGCCAAAGTCGGACTAGAATTAGGTTGATCAAGATTTAGGTCGAAATATGGAACGCCAACTCAAGACCATCTCCAAAAGCGGCATTACAGAAGCGCTGGCCAAAGTGCAGCACTATCGTTATCTGAACCAGGCGGATGAAGCGGAATCAATCTGCCGCGACATTTTGGCGGTCGACGCGGAGAACCAGATGGCCTTGCGCCAGTTGGGGCTCGCCCTCACCGACCAGTTTAGCGGTTCCATTGCCGATCGTTACGCGGAAGCGGAGGCCTGCTTTGCCAGGCTCACCAGCCCTTATGAGCGCTTTTACTATCTGGGGATCCTTTACGAACGGCGGGCCAAAGCGCAACTGCGCGCCGGCCACACTGCCCACTCTCTGCGGATAAGCTTTGAAAATGCCATGCACTGCTTTGAGGAAGCCGAAAAAGTCCGGCCGCAAGGCAATGACGACGCTCTGCTGCGCTGGAACCGCTGCCTGCGCCTGCTGCAAACGCTTCCCGAACTCTCCTCCGGCGAATCCGACTTGTTTGAGATCAGTGACGCGCCGCCTATTTTCAGAGACTGAAATCAACGGACAGAATTTGGCCGAGAAGACCCAACTATTTCTGGAAGAATACAATCAGCAGCGATGAATGAAGCCAGCATAGTTCTTATATTGCATCTGACGGCGCGCACAACTTTTGTTTTCTTCTTTTGCGCTTTCACCGGAAATGCGCTGCGCGACCTGTGGCCGGGCAAGGTTTCGCAATGGCTGGCACGGAAACACGATCCTTTTCTGGTGGCACAAGCGGCCTCGCATACGGTCCATCTGGGTGCGATCATTGCGTACTTTCAACTGCTGGGCTGGTCACGACTGAAGGTGCCAACAAGCCTCGGAGGCGGCTTTGTCTACCTGCTCATCTACGCGCTGGCCGCAGCGGCGCTGGTTCGCTTGTTCGGCGGACGGCAAGCGTCATTCTTTGGTTCCATTCGGTTTGAAGGTTTTGCTCTGTATACGATTTGGTCCGTATTTGCGCTCGCGTTCGTGCCTCGGATCGTCTCTGGATGGCCGGTGTATTCTTTCTTCGGTCTTGTGGCAATCGTCGCATTGACGATTCGCATTGTGTGCAAGCTGCGTCACAGCAGAGCCATGGCCGCGGCAGCTTAACTTTTGCGAATGGTTTGCCGCCAATCACCGCGAGGGCTTTTCCGCCGGCTTCTTCGGCGCCGTGGACCGCAGCTACGCCACATGGTAAACGCAAGTAAAACTGACCACTGCCGCTCAATCTGAACGTTCGCCGCTGCCTGGAAGAACCTGCTCTACGAGTGCGCCGCTACGGGAGTTTTGGTATTCACAAAGGCCACGGCTTCTTCCAGCATCTCCTGCACCAGTTCCGGCGATGAGGCCTCAGCATAAATCCGCATGAGTGGCTCCGTGCCGGAAGAACGCAGGAGTATCCAGGCTTCAGCCCCTTTGTCGCGGACGGGCGTATCCAGATAAAACTTGATGCCGTCCAGGTCCGCTTTGCGCAGGATCTTGTACCGGCCCAGCGCCTTCATGTCATCGCTGGCCGCGCGCGCGATGGCCGCATTCTTTATGTCATTGGGGATACGAAGGTCGCGGCGCGCATAATAGTGCGGCCCATACTCTGACTGAAGAGCGGCCACCAGTTGGCCCATGCTTTTGCCTTCATCGGCCATTACGTTGGCCAGCAGCAGAGCGTTGAGCAGGCCATCGCGCTCCGGCAGGTGCCGCTGGATGCCGATGCCGCCTGACTCTTCTCCGCCAATCAGGACCTGACGCTCCAGCATGAGGTCACAGATATATTTGAACCCGATGCCGCACTCAATCAGCGTCCGTCCATGCCTGGCGGCGATGCGGTCCAGCATGCGCGTGGTATTGAACGCACGCACCACATCCCCGGGCCAGTCTTGATGATGCGTGACCAGCCACTGCAGCAGGATGGCATAGACCTTATGTGCGTCGACGAAGCTGCCGTCCTCTGTCGCTGCGCCGATGCGGTCCGCGTCGCCGTCCGTAACGAACCCGGCATGGCATTTTTCCTTCACCACGGTTTCCTGCAGCAGCCGGACGTGCGGTTCGATGGGCTCAGGATTAATTCCCGGAAACAGCGGGTTGACCTCACTTCTGATCTGCACATGCTGGATGCCGCGTTGCTTGAAGATCTCTGACAGAATATTGCGCCCGGCGCCGTACATGCAGTCGATGGTGAACTTGAAGTTGGCCCTGGCGATTTTGTCGAGGTCGGCGAATTTGCAGATGGCATCAACGTAAGAAGTTTTGAAGTCCGCTTCTTCGATCGTTGCCGCTGAGCCTTTAGGCATGGCCCCGGCACGGACCTCGGCTTCAATCTGGGCGATGATGCCCGGCGTGGCCGAACCGCCGTACGTTGCCTTGAATTTCACGCCGTTCCAGTCCCACGGATTGTGGCTGGAAGTAATCATCACACCACCGGCGGTGCGCAGCGTCTTTACCGCATAGGAAAGCATAGGGGTGGCAGTGTAGTCATTGGCAATCTTGACCGGAATGCCGGCAGCGGCGAAGACTTCAGCCGTGGCTTCGGCAAAACGGCGCGAGCCAAAGCGCGTGTCATAGCCGATGACCAGCCCGCGCGCGGGATCTTCGTTCTTGAGAACGTAGGAAGCAATGCCTCCAGCTACGCGGCGCACGTTCTCGAATGTGTAATCGTCGGCGATGACTCCGCGCCAACCGTCAGTACCAAATTTAATGTCCGTCATTCCTATGGCTCGCTCCACTCCTCAGGTATTGTCATACCAGGTCCGTCATTTTTTTCTCGTTCAAGTATTTCACAACGCTGCCTACATCCTGGGAGCGCTCGCGCGTAGTGACCAGGATCGCATCGGTAGTTTCGACAATAACAAGATTATCCACGCCAACTACGGCCACAAATTTTTCCGGAGCATGCACGTAATTACCCGTGGCATTGAGCGCGAAAGACTCCCGGGAATCGATCACGTTCTTTGCGTCGTCTTGACGAGGCGCATGGTGTTCATAGAGCGCGGCCCACGATCCCAGATCATTCCAGCCGAAGTCGGCGCGCAGGCAAAACAGGTTGGATGAATGCTCGCCCTTGGCGGAACGCGGCTCCAGCACGGCATAGTCAATGCTGATGTTCTCGCACCTGGGATAAAGTTCCGCATACTTGTCTTCAAAGTCTTCCGCGCCCCAGGCAGCGGCGATCCGCTCCAGGTAGGGCGCGGTTTCGGAAAGATGTTCGCGCAAAGCATTGGCCAGCGTGCGCGCGCTCCAGACAAAGATTCCGCTGTTCCAATAATAGTTTCCCGCAGCCAGGAACTCGTCCGCCTTCTGCTGGTTGGGCTTTTCCGTAAAACGCTTCACGCGGAACAGCTCCGCATCGAGCTTGTCACCGGTCTCAATGTATCCATAGCCGGTTTCAGCACGCGTAGGCTGGACGCCCATTACCACGATATTCCCCTCCTTCGCGGCGATTTCCGCGGCGCGCTGCAACACCTGGTGAAATTTCTTTTCCTCGGCAATCACATGGTCGGCGGGAAACATGCCAATGATCGATCCGGGGGCGAGCCTTTCCAACAGGAATGCAGCCAGTCCGACAGCCGGTGCGGTGTTGCGGGGCTCCGGCTCCGCCACGACCTGGCGTGGCGGAATCCCGGGCAACTGACGGCGAATTTCATCGGAGAGAAGACCATTGGTAATGACCCAGAAATCTCTTTCCAGTCCAAGCGGCAGAAGTCTTTCCACCGTTTTCTGGATCATCGTCTGCGTGCCCTCCAGCGCGAGCACCTGTTTGGCCAGACGACGCCGGCTTCGCGGCCAGAAGCGTGTGCCGCTTCCGCCGGCGAGAATCACTGGATAAAACTGAGATTTATTCACAAACTATTTCCTCTCCGGCCGAAACAAGTGTCAGCGCCTGAGTTTACTCGTGTCGCAAGTACGAAGACCGCAAAAATCTCTTAACGATCTATGAAGTCGCACTCTAAAATTTGTCCGGTCATTCAATGCTTCTCAAAGCAAGACCGTTGTGGGATGACCTACGCTCTCCACCGGCAATGACGCGCACAGAAACTCCAGCTCCCACTGCGGCTTCAGCATAAACTTTTCCACGTCGGCCGGGACAATTATCACCTCACCGCTGGTAAAGGTCACCGGGGGTACGCCGTCACCGGCAAGCACGCCGCATCCTTGCAGGGCCACCAGGCACCACACGCTTTGCCGGGCGTGGTGAGGACGGCGAAACTCCCAGGGCTGAGTCAGCGTGAATTTATCGACGATAAAAGATGGCGAAGTGACAAGGTTGACCTGCACCTTGCCCTTGTCGAACTGCGGTTTCCCGGCGATCACTCTTCCCGCATGGGTATGTTCTTTGGTCGCTTTCAGTCCGTCTTCAATGTGCAGTTCGCGGGGACGACCGTAGTCGTAAAGCCGGAACGTGGTATCAGAGTTCTGCTGGGCTTCAACGATGACCGATCCCGGTCCGATCGCGTGGATGGTGCCTGCGTCCACGTAAAACATGTCGCCAGGTTGGACGTTGATCCAGTTCAACAGTTGCTCCATGCGGACCTCACGGATGGCCCGCTCGACTTCAATTTTGGTCGTCCGTGGCTTTAGCCCCAGGCCGACCTGCGCGCCGGGCTCGCACTTGAGCACATACCAGCACTCGGTCTTGCCACAGGGCTGGCCCATCTGCGCTGCGATTACGTCGTCAGGGTGCACCTGCACGGAAAGCTTGTCCTGGGGAAAGAGAAACTTGATGAGCAGGGGAAACTGCGACGTAGCAGATGCGGCGTCGCCCAGAAGTTTGGATCCGAATGCCTGACAGAGAGAAGAGAGCTTGTGCCCGGTAAGGCGTCCGTTGGCGACCTGGCAAGTGTCGCCGGTGAGCCAGGCCTCACCTATGGGACTGCCGGTGATCTCCCGGGAATAGATAGGAGAAAGATCGCGCGTACCCCATACGCGCTCGTGAAACTGCGGCTGCAACAGTAACGGATACAGATCAGACATGCTTGATCTTTGATGCTGAAATGCATGTGTGCGGACGGCCGCAGCCCTTGCAAAAACTTCCTTTTTTACCTCGCCAAACGCGTTTTGTCATGCAGTGTGTGCATAGAAGCTCCGGGGCCAGGCACGCTCCGCAATCTGTGCAACCTCGCTGGTGCCGCGTCCCTTTGCTGTTTCTGACGAGCCTGACCAGGCAAACGGGGCAGGTTCCGGCCGTTGTTCTGCGACCGCCTTTGTCACCTGGCGTGCGCCGATAGCGAACTTCTTCGAGCTCTTCCGTGAAAGCGCTGGCGGTATGCCGCATGCGTCTGGCGGTTTCAGTCTTCCGTTCGCTTTTCCCAGCCTGCTTGTCCCTGTTGGTAATCAGCATGGCTCGCTCATGTTGCGAGTTTCAAAGCTTGGCAAACCATTCCCGCATCCGCTCCAGCCCGCGCTTGATTTCAGCGGAGGACGTGGCGTAGGAGATCCGGATGTGGTCGCGGGTGCCAAAAGCCTCACCGGGAACGGTAACCACATGCGCTTCATGCAGCAGGCGCTTGGCCACGTCAGAGGCGGAGCTAATCCCCGATTTGCCAAAATAAGCGGAGACGTTCGGGTACACATAAAACGCTCCTTCCGGCTTGACGCAGGTGATGCCCGGGATCTGCTGCAGCAGGCTCAGCGTCAAATCGCGCAGCTCAACATATTCCGTCTTCATCTTTGCGACGCAATCCTGCGGGCCGGTCACGGCGGCAACGGCCGCTTTCTGTACCATGTGCGCTGTGCTTGAGGTGCTCTGGCTTTGCAGCTTGGTCATGGCGTTGATGATCGGCGCGGGAGCAAGAGCATAGCCCAGACGCCAGCCGGTCATGGCATACGTTTTGGAGAGCGAACCGACGATGATCACGTGCTCGCGCACATCGGTGATTGATCCCGCGGAAAAGTTGTGCCCGGTGTAATCCAGATAGACATAACACTCGTCGGCGATGACGTAGATGCCGTGTTTGTGGGCCACGCGAAGGACCGCGGTGAAATCCGCCGGATCCAGTACCGCGCCGCTGGGGTTGTTGGGGCTGTTCAGGATGATGGCGCGAGTATGCGGCGTGATGTGCCGCTCAATCATTTCGGACGTAAGCCGGAAGCCGTCGGCCTCATCGGTCTCAACGTAGACGCACTTGCCGCCGGCGTATTCAATGATGTCTTTGAACGAAACCCAGTAGGGGACGGGAAGAATCACTTCGTCGCCATGGTCCACCAGCACCTGGATGGCATTGAACAGGGCCAGCTTTCCTCCGGTGGAAACCATGCTCTCGCCGGGCTGGTAGATGGAGCCGAAATCGGTAGCATGACGTTTAACAATGCCCGCGCGCAGCTCAGGAATGCCGGGGACCGCGGTATAACGGGTGCAGTCCTGCTGGATGGCGGCGATAGCGGCGTCCTTGATGTGTTGCGGCGTGGAAAAATGCGGCTCGCCTGCGCCGAACTCCACCAAATCGGCCCCTGTGGCCTTCAATTTGGCGGCTTCCGCCACCACTGCCATGGTAGCCGATATTTCGATACGGTTTACGCGGTCACTGAACTGCTTGATTGCTGGTACGGTCGCCATGTCATCCTCACTCCAATTCTAACTGCTGTTTTTGATCGTGCTGCCGTGAAATTTTTCCCGTAACCTCTGCTCCACTACTTCCGGCACCAGCCCGCGCACGGAACCGCCAAGCCGGAAAACCTCCTTGACCAACCGGGAGCTCAGGTACGAATAGGTCTCCGCGGGCATCATAAAAACTGTTTCAAGCTGCGGTTCCAGCTTGCGATTCATCAGGGCCATCTGTAGTTCGTATTCATAGTCACTGATGGCGCGGATGCCGCGCAGCACCGCCTTGGCTTTTTTCCGCATGGCATAGTCCACCAGCAGGCCTTCAAAGGCTTCAACGCGCACGTTTTCATATTGTCTGACCATCTGCTCCAGCATCTGCAGACGCTCGCTGACGGTAAACAGAGGGTCCTTTTCCGTGTTGCGCAACACAGCGACAATCAATTCATCAAAAATCTTGCTGCCCCGCTCAATCAAGTCAAGATGCCCATTCGTGAGCGGATCAAACGAACCGGGATAGATTGCTCGCACTAAGTTCAAGTGGGGTTCCTGGCTTCGGCTTTAGTCTTGATTTTATGCTGGAATGCGCATGCGGGCAATACGGATTTGGCGCAACGTCCACGGCCTGATTTCCCGGAGCCAGGCTGGTGAAATTAGATTCTTTTTCAGGCGCTTGAACCGTCCTCTCCGGAGGCCATCTTTCCTCTTTGTCTTTACATCTCAGAGATCAGGCGAGTATGGTTGTTTCGTCGGTCCAGTGGGCCATGTCATAAGGACAAGGAAATTAATCACAAGCATGCGGTCTAAACCTTCCCGTAGCGAAGAAACATTGCTGTTTGCCAAAAACTTTATCCAACACCCTCTGATGCTGGGGTCCCTGATTCCCAGTTCTCGTTTCCTGATTGACCGTCTGCTCAGCAAAGTGGATTGGGACCGGGCACGGACGATTGTGGAGTATGGCCCCGGTGTGGGAACCATCACGGCCCACATCCTGGCCCGGATGTCGCCCGATGCCCGGCTGATTGCGTTTGAAATGAACGAGCGGTTTGTGCGCCATCTGGGCCGCAATTTTCCCGATCCACGCCTTCACGTGGTGCACGGCTCGGCGGAGAATGTGCAGAAAGAGTTCGACCGTATGAATCTGGATGGAGCGGACTACATTATCTCCGGCATTCCATTCAATAACATGCAGGTTGAGATGCGGGTAAGGATTGCGCGCCAAATTCGCGAAGTTTTGAACCCCGGGGGTGAGGTGCTGATCTATCAATTCACCCGGACGGTCTTGCCTCACCTGCGCACAAATTTTGGCCAGGTGAATCAGGAGTTTGAGCTGCGGAATTTCCCTTTCGCAATGCTCTTCCACTGTACTCAGGCCGCGACACCCTAGGCTGGGCTGCAAGCTATCTTTAAGGTTTGTCCCTGCTCAAGCGCATGCGGTTGCTCCCGGTGCCCGCCAATGACGCTCCCTGTCGTCTCTTGCCGCTTGAGGCTACATCTATTTCTGGATAACGTGGGGGCCGTCGCGGGTTAGTGGCCCCTCTTCATTTGCTCCTTCATTCCGGGGCCACTTCCCCGGCGGCGCATGTTGCCATACCCGTTCATCCCGCCTTCACGACCATCCATCAGAATTTCCAGCCATTCGTCAGGATCCTGCGGTATCCGCCCCTGCCTTCGCTTACGGTGTGCAAGACAAGGAGGCAATATGCGAAAACTGATTGTTCATACAACGTTGATGGTATGTGCGCTCGTGGCGGCCATGGCGGTAGCCCAGGACCGTTTGGATTTCAAGGTGCGTAACTACTTCTTTGCGGGATACACCGGTGACAGTGCGGCCCTTGCAAAGGGTATGAAGATTTGCGAAGAGCTGCTCGCGGCCAACCCCAAAAACGCTGAGGCCATGGTATGGCACGGCACGGGCGTTTATTTTCAGGGAGTCAACGCGTTCCAGAAGGGCGATCCCCAAACCGGGGGACAACTGGTCCAGAGTGGAATGAAAGAAATGGACAGCGCCGTGGCCCTGGCTCCCAACGATTTAGGCGTGCGCATCCCGCGAGGGGCGTTTTTGCTGACCGCTTCCCGCAATGTGCCGAACCCAGCCATCGCCCGTCTGATGACCGAACGCGGCGTGTCTGATCTGGAGAAGGCCTACGAATTCCAACAGGACCATCTGGACAAGCTGGGAACGCATCCCAAGGGCGAGTTGCTGCTGGGGCTGGCGGACGGATACACCCGGCTCGGCCAGCCCGAAAAAGCACAGCCAATGATTGACCGGATCCTGGCTGACATGAAAGGCACACGCTATGAAGCGTCCGCCATTTTGTGGAAAGAGAAGAAATCGCTTCCACCAGAGAAGGCCGGTTGTCTCGGTTGCCACATGGGAGACTAACTGTGGGTCGTAGAGACGAGGCATGCCTAGGCATGCCTCGTCTCTACCTACAATTCATCGTCAGCAACGAAATGCTCTAGAATCCCAGTCATCACCATGCAGCAAAAGCACAAGCAGATCTTGAAGTTTTTGTGGATCAACACCGTGGCGGCGGTCATCGTTCCCGTCCTGGGGTGGGCTTTGTCGCCACATGTCACTCTCCGTTCGCTCCTGGTGACGTTTGGGTTCTCATTTCTACACGCTCAGGTCATCGGCGGCCTGGCCACTTATACGGCGCCTAAAGTTGAGCGGCTCCTTACCCCGCTGCATCCGGTGCTTCATTGGCTGCTCTTCATGATCGCTTTGGTGGCGATTGGAGCGATTGGCTGCATTCTGGCTGCGGTTGTAATTCTTGCCTTGCACTTGATTCCATTCGCGGTATATCGAGGTGAGTTTTTTGTCATCCTGAAGATTTGCATAGTCGTTACGCTTCAGATTGGCATCGTGGCCAAGATCTATGGAGGTATGCGCGCCCGGCTGGACCACACCGCTCTCCAGCTTCGCAGCAAGGAATTGGACCGTGAGCGGGCCCTCAAGCTGGCGACGGAGGCGCGCCTGGCATCCCTGACCTCGCGGGTGCATCCGCATTTTTTGTTCAATACTCTGAATTCCATCTCGTCGCTGATTCAGGAAGACCCTGCGCGGGCCGATCGCCTGGTGGAGAGAATGGCCGCGCTTCTGCGCTTCTCTCTCGATTCAGGCCAAAGCGGGCTCGTCCCGTTGGCCGATGAGGTCAAGATCACCACAGATTATCTGGAGATCGAGAAGGCGCGTTTCGGAGAAAGACTCAGCTACCACCTCGACGTGCCGGTCGACCTCTTGCAAATCAAAGTCCCGCCTCTTTCCGTGCAAACCCTGGTGGAAAACAGCGTGAAGTATGCGATTTCTCCGGTCCGGGCCGGTGGCGTGATTCACATCACTGCTCGCCGCATCAGTGACGACGTGCTGCTTGAAGTTGGTGATACCGGCCCGGGCTTTGACATCAGCAAAATTCCCGCCGGTCACGGACTGGAAAACTTGCAGTCGCGCCTGGCGGTGGTGTTCGGGGAAAAATCCAGATTGACCAGCACAAGCCGCGACGGCCGCAACGCCGTGGTCATCAATATCCCTCAGGCAAGAGGCAAAGATTAAATGCGCGTATTCCTGGTTGATGATGAACCCCTGGCGTTGCGGCGGCTCTCACGCATGCTCAACGCCAGCAAACGGGTCCAGATTGTCGGAACGGCAAGCGACCCGGTGCAGGCCGTCACTGCCATCGGCAAAGAGCGGCCGGACGCGGTCTTTCTCGACATCCAGATGCCCGAGATGACCGGCTTTGAGGTCCTGGCCAAACTCGATCCCCAGCCGCTGGTGGTCTTCACCACGGCGTATGACCAGTTCGCTTTGCAGGCTTTTGCCGTGGATTCCATCGACTACCTGCTCAAGCCCATCGAAGCGCCGCAGCTGGAACGGGCGTTGAACAAACTGGAAAGAATGCTGGCCGGGAGGGAAGCGCGGCCTGACGTCCGCACCCTGATTGAACAAATCACCGCTGGCCTACGCGGCCAGGTGAACACCAGCGCCGAATATCTGGAGCGCCTTCCCAGCCGCATTGGAGAAAAGATTGAACTGGTGGAGCTGACGCAGGTCACCCACCTCTTTGCGCGGGACAAGCTGACCTTTGCCGCAACCCCAACGCGGAACTACGTTGTGGACCTGACCATTCACGAACTGGAACAGAAGCTGGCTCCGCAACAATTTGTGCGCATCCACCGGTCCACGATCGTGGCGCTCAAGTCGGTGCTGGAGCTGCACCCATGGTTCGCCGGTGGCATGCGTATCCTGCTGAAAGACGAAAAACGCACGGAACTCAACGTGGCCCGCGACCGGGTGAAAGTCCTGAAAGAGCGTTTGGGATTGTCCTAGTCTTTAGTCTGGACATAGCCAGGCGAACCGCCTGCTGTAGGCCCGTCCGAGCCAAGGTTAGGCTGGATGCATGGATAGCCTTGATTTCGCCAACCGCTCTCCCGTTGCATTTTCAAATGCTTCGTTTATACTTCTGCTCCATTCGAGTTACCGCTCAGGAACTTTGACTACAAGCATTCAAGGCCATCGGCGTCTACACCGTGACTCAGTTTCTGATGTTTGTAACGCTGGTAATCACGCTGGTGATCGCCGTGGTTTCAGCGATACTGTTCTGAACGCTGGATTCCAACCAGAATATGTTTCTGTTTGCTTTGGACTGGCGCCTGAAAGCCCGCTGGGTGGTGGGCGTCGACCCAACATAACATGCTTTGCGAAAACTCCTTAAATTCTAATCAAGCTTCACACGCCTGACTGGCCGGTGTTTTGCTCTCGATCCGCCACAGTTTAGAATCTACCGCGCCGGCCTTGCGTCCCGGCGGGAGATTTCTTCTATGAAAAACCTGCTCATTTCAGCCGTAACGCTCTGTTCCTTAATTGTGCCGCTGCCCGCAGCTCCGGCGCAGAAGCCGCCTCTGCTTCCCGAGAAAGACGTTGCGGCTCTGTCGCAGGAGCTTTCCGGTGAGACGGCCAAACGGAACCTTGAAGGCATTGCGCGCAACCATCGTCAGCGCGGATCGAAGGGGTTTCACGCGGCTGCGGAGCTGGTAGCCGAACGCGCGCGGGCCTATGGACTGAGCGGCGTGGAAATTCTGCAATTTCCCGCTGACGGAAAAATCTTCTACGGCCCACAGCGTTCACGGCAACCGTGGGACGCCGACTTTGCCGAACTCTGGGAGTTTACAAAAGACGGCGACTCCTGGCGTCCATCGACGCTGATGGCCAGCTATGACGCCATGCCCGTTGCCCTGGCCGAAGACAGCGAGAGCGCCGACGTCTCCGCCGATCTGGTCAACGTAGGCCGCGGAGTGGCTGAGAGCGACTACGCCGGCAAAGATGTGCGGGGCAAAATCGTTCTGGTGTCGGCGCAGCCCGGCGCAGTGCAGGAGCTGGCGGTGGATAAATTCGGCGCCGCCGGCATCATCAGTGACGCGCAAAACCAGCGCACCGCGTGGTGGGGCGAGGACGAAAACCTTGTTCGCTGGGGGCACCTGCAATCTTTTCCCAAGACCAAAACTTTCGCTTTCATGGTGTCACTGAAAACCGGGCGTGCACTCCGTGACCGTCTGGCAGGCGGCGAGCAGGTCCGGCTGCACGCTACCGTGCGCGCAGGGCAGCATCCGGGTAGCTATGAAGTTGTTACCGCAACCATTCCCGGCGCCGATCCCAAACTCAAAGAGGAAGAGATTGCCTACAGTTGCCATCTCGACCACCAGCGCCCCGGCGCCAATGACAACGCCAGCGGCTGCGTTACGATCCTTGAAGTCGCGCGCACGTTGCAGAAGCTGATCACGGAAGGGAAGCTGGCGCGTCCTGCGCGGACGATCCGCTTCATATGGCCGCCGGAAGTTGAAGGCACAGTCACTTTGCTGAATGCCAAACCGGAGTTTGCGCAACGCATTAAAGCGGCCATCCACATGGACATGGTCGGCGGCGGCCCGGTGACCAAAGCCGTCTTCCACGTCACGCGCGGCCCCATGAGTTTGCCGTCATTCGTGCATGATGTGGCTGAAGCTTTTGCTAACTTCGTCAATGAACAGTCTTACAAGTTCGCGGCTACAGGAAGCGCTGAGTATCCGTTGGTCGCGCCCGAAGGCGGCAAAGAGCCGCTCCAGGCTGACTTTTCGCCGTTCACCATGGGCAGTGATCACGACGTCTACCAGGACAGCTCGTTCCACATCCCCGCCATCTACCTGAACGACTGGCCCGACCGCTACATTCATACGAACTTTGATGCGGCGGCAAATATCGACTCCACCAAGCTCAAGCGCGCGGCGTTCATCGGCGCAGCCAGCGGATATTATCTGGCAAACCTGAAACCAGGTGATGCACCGCCATTAGGGGAGCAAATGACCATCGCTGCCCTGCGGCGGTCCGCCAACTACCTCAGCCGGGTCAAGAACCTGTCAGAATCAGAACAAAACAATCTGATGCGTGCTGAAATTGCGTTTGAAGAACAACAGGAAAAGTCCTATTCAAATTTCGGTCCGATGCATGAAATCCTGCCGTTCCTTGGGTCTTCGTTTCGATCCGCGGAGTTGCAGGCTCCGCCCTCAGCCACCGGAGACGGCCTCCTCCGTTTCAAGCGCAAGCCAGAACCCAAAGGGCCTCTCGCGGTCTTTGGTTATGACTACTTTGAGGACCACGCTAAAGGCGCTGGGATCGCGACACCCAAGCTTCTCGGCTGTCAGGGGCTTTGGGGTGGAGGCGAAGAGTATGCCTACGAAGTCCTGAACTTTGCCGACGGCAACCGCAACGCGCAGCAGATTCGTGACGCTGTCTCAGCCGAATACGGCCCTGTATCGCTGGAATTTGTGGTTGAATACCTCACGGCGCTGGAAAAGATTGGTGTGGTCGCGCAGGTCGCGGGCAAGATGCAGTGAAACAAAATCAGAGAAACCAACAGCCGACAAAAAAGGCGGCGACCAAAATCTTACGTGGATCGCAAGTGAAAGAGATCCCTGTTTGGGAGTGCGTGAGAGATGTCCATCTTTCAGAGATTCTGCTTTGGTGCTTGAAGAACGGCAGGGTCGACACGGTTCTAGTCTCTTCGTGGCAAAGCTTTGATGAATCAGGAATGGGGAAGTATGCGCCGGGTGTTGATATCAAAGCCAAAAAGATTTTCGGCGAGAACCTGATTGCATGCTTTCAAGCACGCGGCTGGCCAGGAATTCGCCTGAGCAAACACAAGGGAAGGGTCTACGTATCCAAGTTTGACACGCAACTCGCGATGAAAATGGCCAAGGTCGAAGATAAGCTATTTAGCTGGCTTAATGTTAGCCGCAAGAAGTTGCCCGAAGATATCTGCCTGTTCAAGCAGGGAGAGAAGCTTCCGGTCCTTATCAGCGTTAGTCATGAGCGAGAAGCCTGGGTCATTGCCCAAAGCCGGCCTCCTGGCTTCAGACGTTCAGACTCACGTCCCCAGGATTTATGTATCTGGCCGGGAAAATTCTTTTGCCGGAGATAAAAGCCGGGACAACAATCCTGAGCCCAAAGCGCATATTGCTGAGCCGTCGGAATGACAGTTTGACCTGCTTGAAATAAGTTATAGCGCCGTTCTACTTTGCCATTTCACCGCACGCTCTCACCGCGTCGGCATAGCTCACAGGGTCGCCGACGGTATACCACTTTCCCGTCGAGAGAGTGACCGCACAAACTGGGTCGCCGTCTTTAATACGTTGAATCACCGCGTCGACGAACCAGACTTCGTTGTCTTTTCCGCGCGTTGTTTTGCGCAGAAGAGCCATCAGTTCAGGTGTGACCAGGTATCGTCCAAACGAAGCCAGGTTCGATGGTGTCTCACCCGGAGCTGGTTTTTCGATCAACCGAGAAACATATTGAATGCCGTCCTGCTCACGGCACTCAAGGACACCAAAGGACGATTTTCTAGACGGCTCGACCGGTTGCGCAGCCAGGGCTGGAGCTCCGGTGCGATGAAAAGTGTCAAGCAGGACACGGCTGATGTTCTCGCCAAAGACAATATCGTCACCAAAAGCGTAAAGGCATGGCTCGGCGCCTACGATGTCCGCTGCCAGGATGAGCGGCGTTCCGTTACCGTAGTTGCCGGTCTGGGGGATGAAGACAAACTCTACCTGCTTGAACATGGCCAGAAAGCGCTGCACCATTGGGTCGTTCGCCATCTTCGGTGGGGGAGTCACCGCCGGATCAAGAAGTCGTTTTACCAGCTCGCCATTTTCTTTGGAGACGATAATGACGACCCGACGGACCCCTGCGTCCATGAACTCCCAGATAAGATGCACGATGGCAGGGACTTTGCCCAGAGGAAACAGTTCTTTAGGCACGACCCGGCTTGCGGGCCACATTCGCGTTGCCGATCCGGCAGCCGCTATTACCGCGGTAGTGACTGATTGAGACATAATGGTTTGGTATTGAGTATCTGGAGCTTTCCCTGTCCTTAGCCGTCCCTGCTTTGAAGATGCGGCCGATTCGCATCGGCGGTCTCTATCCTAGCTCAAGATGCAAGAAATGGCGTGCCCAAGCGTTCCCCGGTAAGGGGCCTGCCGGGGTGCGGCAATCGCAGGTTTTGATGATTGTTTTCGCCGGTTGGGTTGCTGAAGTGGGAACGTCCTTGATGCGTTGAAGTACCCGGAAAGCTGGTGTTTCATGTATCCTTTCGTCAGTTTTTCTTTTTATATCGAAGGTGAGGAGAATCAATGAAGGCAAGAGTTGTCGCGGCCTTATGCGTTTTTATAGCCGTTCTTTTGGGTTGTGCGAGTGGCCACAAGCAGTTCACGTATGTGGTAGGTCAGGGCACCAATGAGGTGTTTGGATTTAACCAAAAAGGCAACGGCGTCCTGACGCCGATGGGCATTCCTAATTTTTCTGTCGGTTCGCTGCCCTCGGCCATGGCGTTTCATCCGCCGGGTGATTTCATGTACATCACCAATTTTGGCGGTAATAACCTGACTCTGCTGGACATTAACAAGAGCACCGGCGCGCTCTCCGTTCCTGTCAGTTCCAGCATCGTGGTTCCGTTGAGCCCGCCGAACGTGTTCGCTACCGGCGCCGGTCCCATTGCTATCGTCGCCTCGCAGGCCGGCCCGTTCCTCTACGTCGCCAACCAGGGGTCGGGTAACATTTCAGCCTACACAATTGATCCCGGAGCCGGCAGCCTGGGTGGGCTCCAGGGATCGCCTTTTTCGATTGCCGTGGGCGCCCACCCTAGTTCAATTGCCATCACTCCGAAGGCAAATTTCCTGTTCACAGCCGATCCAGTGCTGGGTAATGTTGGTGTGTTTACTCTTGGCCCCGATGGAAAGCCGGCAGAGGTTGTGGGGTCGCCGTTTACCGTTGGCGCCGTGGGCGCCACGCCGACTTTTGTCGCCACTGAGGCCTCAAGCCGGTTCCTTTATGTGGCCGATCCGGCCCACAACGCGATCCTGGGATTCGCCGTCCAAAGCGGAGGAACACTGACTCCGATCGCCGGTTCACCCTTTGCGGCCGGATCAGCCCCGAGCGCTCTGGCTGTCGATCCGCAGGGAGCGCTACTGTATGCGGCGAACACCACGTCCAATAACGTTTCCGCCTACGTGATCGATGCCACGTCTGGGGCCCTGGGCGCTGTCACCGGCAGTCCATTCGGCACCGGCGGCGCCGGACCTTCTTACCTGACGGTAGATGCGAACACCAGTTTTCTCTTTGTTGGCGATAAAACGACCAATGACGTTGCGGTGTTTTCCATCGCTGTGAATGGCGCGCTGACCGCGGTGAAAGGATCGCCGTTCGGCGTTGCCACTCCGGTGTCAGGGATCGTGTCGCTGAGAAGGTAGGCGCGAAAAGCGGACCAGACAAAGGCCCTCGGCCTTCGGAAAATCCGGCAGGGCAAGGGCTTGTGTGAACTCCTGGTGCTTGTTTCCGATTTCTGAACTGTGCTAAACACAGCTTGTACGATGGAACCTTTGCACCAAGACGAGACGATCGCACCTGAGATTGAGCTGTCTCCAATCGACCAGCTCAAGCAGCAGTGGAACCAGCAACCCGGCGCGATTCGCTTTCTTAAGCAAAAGAACACGATTGACCAGAACGTTGAACTGCTTCCTTACGCCGGCGTTGCGGCGATTCAGGGATGGATCCCTCCGCGTCTTTTTGCCCTGCAGGGACTGGTGCTGGTGGCCGGCGTCCTGTCATTGTTGAACTGGTACATGACGCACGATGCGGGCAAGCTGCATGACGATATTGTCGCAATGCAGGCAACCGTGCAGGCTGAAGTAAAACGCCAGGAAAACATCATCGACGCCACGCAGGCGGAGATCAAACGGATCTCCAACTCGCCGAAGACGACTTTTAATCTTCACCTGTCGCAAACGCCCCTGACTCGCGAAGAGGCATTGCAGGAGCTGAATAGTTCGCTGGAAGAGTCGCACAAGTCCGAGCAACAATATAAAGACCGGATGGCGGTGCGGGAAAAAAACCTCCGGGCCAAACAAAGAGCGCAGGCGATTGCCGATTCCGGCGCTCCAATCGTTTTCTCCCTGGCCCTGGTGCTGGCCGCCAGCTTGTTTGGCCAATTCGCGCAGCAGAGTTACGCTCGAAGCCGGCAGGTGCGGCACGCTGGAGATTACTACCTCTACTGCGCCACTACGGAAGGTCTTTTTCCCAACCTGGTGCTCCTGGTGTTTCTGCATGTCGCTCTGAGCGGGAATACCTACGGCCTGGGCGGCTTGTTCGGCAGCGTGGGCCCGCTCTTCTGGGTGGTCTTCTGGATCAGCTTTTATTTCCTCTTACTGCGCTATTTCGTCATGGTCTCTCGCGGCGTTTATAAAGCCATGCAGATCAGGCCACCAGGCAAGGAATGGAGTCTGGAGAACCAGGTGCTGGTCTTGATTCACAACAGTTTTCTGGTGACGTTCGTCGTACTGGAATTGGCATACCTTGGACTCTGCTACGTGTTGTATCTGGTGCAGAAGAGCGTTTCGTAACGTTCAACGTCTTACGGGACCGCCTGCCGCAAGATTTCCCAGGCTTCCTGAACATCGCTCCACTGGGTCGCCAGATTGCCGATGGCCAGTCGCAACACGAACTTGCTATCCAGAACCGTGCCGGAAATAAACACCCGGCCTGATGCATTGACCTTCTCCTGGATCGCCTGGTTTTCGGCGTCGGAGCCTTTGTAGCGGAAACACACCACGGAGAACGGCACCGGGGCGACGCGCTCAAATTTTGGATGAACGTCCACCAGGGCCGCGAAATCCTGCGCCCACTGAATGTGCTGGCGCAACATGGCCTGAATGCGTTCGCGCCCAAAATACCGCAGCACGAACCATAACTTCAGCGCCCGGAAACGATGGCCGAGAGGCACGCCGTAATCCATCAGGTTGTGGGCGCGCGGGTCGTCGTGGGTTTTGAGGATCTCCAGGGAAAGCGAAAATGCGCGGCGCAGAAGGTCAGGCCGCCGAGTATAAAACGCGCTGAGGTCGATTGGTGTAAGCAGCCACTTGTGGGCGTTAAAGACCAGCGAATGTGCCCGGTCGACGCCGGCCATAATGTAACGATGCTCGGGCAGGATGGCGGCAGCGCCGGCGTAAGCGGCGTCAACATGCAGCCACAGATTGTGCTTCTCCGCGATGTCGGCGATCCGCGGCACCGGGTCGATACTGGTCGACGACGTTGTGCCCACTGTGGCCACAACACAGCACGGCCGTTTGCCCGCGGCTTTGTCTTCTTCCACCATCGACGCAAGAGCGTCGGCGCGCATACGAAACTCCGCGTCCACTGGAACCTTGCGCACATTCTTCTGACCCAGGCCGACCGCAATGGCGCCCTTCTCCACCGAGTTATGCGACTGCGCCGAGGTGTACAAAACAAGATCGCCGTGGCTACCGTCGGCGCGGGCTTCAGGAGCAATCATCTCCCGTGCGCACACAATAGCGTGCATGCTGCTGGTGGAAGCAGTGTCATAGACAATGCCAAACCAGCCTTCCGGCAGTCCCATCCATTGGCGCAGCCAGTCCAACGCGCGTTGTTCCAGCTCCGCCACCGCGGGCGAGGTCTTCCAGTGCAGACCATTGGTATTGAGCGCCGCCGCCAGCATCTCGCCCAGGATCGCCGGCGTGGAGCCGGTGCAGGCAAAGTAGGCAAAGAAGCGCGGATGGTTCCACTGCGTGACCGCCGGCATTACCAGCTTGTCAAAGTCGCGCAGGATCGCGGCAAACGATTCGCCCTTCTCCGGCCCCGATTGCGGCAACGCGTCGAGCAGGTCGCCTGGCTTGGTCTGCGCCAGTACCGGAGTGTCGCCCACGGTGCTGAGGTACTGTGCAATCCAGTCCACGGTTTCATGGCCGGCGCGGCGAAAGTCTTCAACGTACCCCTGCCAGGAAGTGTCTTTTTTGGCGGCCCCATCTGCATTTTTAGAATCAGTAGAATCAGTAAGTTTGCTCATAACCATCCGTAAGTTGCGTTAACTTTCTTGACATCTCGGGAAGAGCTAGACTACTATCCCCTCTGAATGCACGCCAGCCGATTTAGCTTCGCGTTTACTTACCGCTACTCCATTACGGGTAGCGGCGACGCGGATGGTGTGCTGACAACGCAAAAATAAAGCTAGTCATCATAAATCACCGCAAGCCGCGACCCTGACAAAGGTCGCGGTTTTTGCTTTTAGGACCAAAAAATGGACGACCGATCGATCGCGAACGGAAAGACGCCGAGCGCCAAAACCCTGGGGGGTAAGACACTGGGGGGTAAGACACTGGAAGACTGGCGACAGGAAATCGACACGCTGGATACGGAGATCCTTCGGCTATTGAATCAGCGGGCCGGGATCGCTTGTGAGCTTGGCGTCATCAAAGTGGCCTCCGGGCTGCCGGCATACGACGGACAGCGCGAGCAACAAGTCCTGGATCGTGTGTGTGCGGGAAACCAGGGTCCGCTCAGTAATGAAAGCGTTACCCGTATCTTTCGCAGCATGATTCGCGAAACCCGCCAGATCGGAACAGAGTCAATGGAAAGACAGAGCAGCAAGAAAACGCAGCAGGAAAACAAAGACAAATGAGTGAATAGACAGTCGCAAGGCAACAGCGCTTGTTTCGAAATCGGCTAATTACCAAGCGCTAAATGCCAATTACTAAACCAGGGGTAATCCAGATGGTGATTAACATGGCAGCAGGGGCATCAGAAGCGGAACTTCAACATGTGATTGAACGGATCATCGAGTGCGGGTTCCAGCCGCATGTCACGCGCGGTTCGGAGCGGGCGATCGTCGCGGCCGTTGGCTCCGGCGGGTCGCGCGTGGCGCTGGAAGCGCTCAAGGCCGCTCCCGGTGTGGAAGATGTAGTGCCCATCGCGCATCCTTTCAAGCTGGTGAGCAAACTGGCCAAGGGAGGACGCACGCAGGTGAACGTTGGCGGCGTCGTCATCGGCGGAGATGCAGCCGTGGTGATTGCCGGACCATGCTCGGTGGAATCGCGCGAACAGCTTTTCTCCACCGCGCGCGGTGTGCAAGCCGCGGGCGCAACATTGCTGCGCGGCGGCGCCTATAAGCCACGAACCTCGCCCTACGATTTTCAGGGTCTGGGTATTGAGGCCTTGAAGCTGCTGCGTGAAGTCCGCCAGGAAACCGGGCTACCGGTGGTGACCGAGGTGATGAGCACCAATGACATCGAACTCATCAGCGACTACGCCGACATGCTCCAGGTAGGGGCGCGCAATATGCAAAACTACGATCTGTTGCGCCAACTGGCCAAATCGGACAAGCCCATCCTGCTCAAGCGCGGCCCTTCCGCCAGCGTAAAAGAATGGCTCCTGGCGGCGGAATACCTGCTGGCCGGCGGAAATCCCAACGTGGTGCTCTGTGAACGCGGCATCAAGACTTTTGAAAGCGAAATGACGCGCAACACGCTCGACCTGGCCGCCGTCGCTCTGGTGCGCGAACTTTCGCATCTGCCCGTGGTCGCCGACCCATCACACGGCACAGGCAAGCGCGAACTGATCGCTCCGGCCAGCCGCGCCGCTCTGGCCATCGGCGCTGACGGGCTGATTATTGAAGTGCATCCTTGCCCGGAGCGCGCGCTGTCCGATGGTGCGCAGTCATTGACCCTGGAGGAATTCGCAGTACTGATGAAAGGCCTGGCTGCGCCGATCCGGTCGGTGGCGAAGGTGTGTGCAACCACCGCTACGGCCGTGTGAGTTTGCCTGCACGAATTCACGTTGCTCGTTTAACATTACTGGGTGCCTCCCTTGGAAAACGAATTTGACCCTGCACTGCTGCAAGCCCGATGGGTGCTGGGCGGGATACGAGCCGATGAGTTGCCAGATCTGGCAGTCGTGGCCTTGCAACACGGCTTTGTGGGAAACGCTTTGCAGTATCTGGCCGGGTTGACGAAGCCAACACTAGCCGATCTGGAAAGCCTTCCTGAAAAAGCTTTTGCTGATCTGGGTTTGAAGCCGATGGATAGAGACGCGGCGGTAACATATCTAATGACGCGTAGGATACTACCCACCAGTGCCGCTATGTCGGCTCTCCTGGAATCGTTCCCGGATTTTTTGCCCCGCTGGAGGGAACACGCCGCGTATTGGGGCGGCGAATCAGCCGGATCCTATATCGACATGGCAGAATTCGTACATTTCGTGGTGGAAGATTTATATGAGCAGGGAAGGGCCGATGAGGTCGGCCGGGTTTTTGCGGTCTTGGAGAAGCTCCTCGCCGACGCGGACCAGGAAACGATAAACCTGATCGGACTGGGTTTTTTCGAAACTCTGCAGAACGTTACTTCATGGCGCTCTTATGGCGCCAAGGCATTTGAAGAGTTTCTCGGAGAGCAATCCATGCGTATGTGGCGAGAACTCCAAAGGATTTGGCAGGGTAAATCCAGTTTGGTCGACGTCATTCGAGCGGAGCGAGAAGGGTAGCTTCCCGGCGTGCCTGCGCGTTATAGCGTTTGATCTATACTCATCCTGCTATGCCTGTAGTTATCTGCATGCTCCGCAGCGTCAACGTTGGCGGACACAACATCATCAAGATGGACGCGCTCAAGGCCCTCTGCGTGTCGCTCAAATGCAAAAATCCGCAAACCTACGTGCAGAGCGGCAATGTTGTCTTCAGCACGGAAGAGAAGGACCTGGCGAAACTCACCAAACGCATCCAGGACGCGATCGAACACAAGTTTAGTTTTCGACCTGACGTGATTCTCCGCACTGCGAGCGAACTGAGAGACGCCATCAAGCGTAACCCGTTCGCCAAGCGGAGCGGCATCGAACCAGGCAGGCTTCTGGTTACCTTCCTCGCCGCCGATCCAGGCAAAGAGGCCCGTGCCGCGGCCCTGGCTATTAAGACCGATCCGGAAGAGATGCATATTCTCGGCCGCGAAGCTTATACATACTTTCCCAATGGCCAGGCGCGTCCTTCGGTTCCGTGGACCAAGATTGAACGGGTCCTCAAGACTTCTGGCACCGGGCGCAACTGGAACAGCGTCACCAAGATGCTGGAGATGGCGGAGAAGCTGGAAGCTTCGGAATAGCAGCCCTATTTCTCCTGAAAGAAAAGGCTGGTTTTAACCGCCAGCCTTGATCCGCGTTCATCGGCGTTCATCCGCGGTAAGGGGTTTCTCTGTACTCCTGGTTGGATCGCCCGGCGCAAGCAAAAATCGGCACTCCCCTGACAAATAACGCTCTTGACCTAGAGCGCACTCTAGCATGTCTAATAGTTGCAGGAGCAAGCGGACATGCCCAAAAGCTTTCACATAGGGGAACTTGCGCAACGCACAGGACGCAGCATACACACCATCCGCTGGTACGAGGCGCAGGGACTGATTCCCGGCGTGATACGTGACGGCGGAGGCCGCCGCGTCTACAGCGAACTGCATCTCAGCTGGCTCGACCTGATGGAACGGCTGCGGCGCACCGGCATGTCCATTGCGCAGATGCGCCAGTACACCGTGCTGGTGAAACAGGGCAGCAAGACTTTACGCCGGCGGCAAGTGCTCTTGTCGCAGCACCGCGCGCGGGTTCAACGCACGATCGCCGACTGGACGCAGGCGCTCAAGCTCATCGACAGCAAGATCGATTTCTACGGCGAATGGCTCACCACAGGCCAGCGTCCCAGATTGCCGGTTGCGGAAGGCCAGCGACCGGCGTCCAAACGCACCCTCAAAACCAAATCACGAAGCTTACGACCAAAGAGGAGGATTCAATGACTACACTGGAAAATAAACAACTCGTGCAAAATATCTTTGCGGAACTGGCGCAAGGCAACCCCAAACCGCTTTTTGACAGCATGGCGGAAGATTTTCGCTGGACCGTCAGCGGCAATACCAAGTGGTCGCGGACGTACGATGGCAAGCAGGCTGTCCTCAACGAACTTCTGGGGCCGCTGCGTGCCATGATTGTCGACCGGGTCAGGACCAACGCGCAGCGCTTCATTGCTGAAGGAGACCACGTTGTAGTCGAAGCCAGAGGCAACAACAAGACCAAAGCCGGGCTGCCCTACAACAACACTTATTGTTTTGTGATTCGTCTGGGCGAAGGCAAGTTGCGTGAGATCACCGAATACATGGACACGGAACTGGTCACGGCTGTATTGGACGATCCACGCAGCAAGTACACGGGGACCCAGCATTCATAGAGCAGTCCAGAAAAATTGTATCTGGAGAGTCGTGTGGCGCAGGCACGTGAGTCCACTACGGAATCAGCGGCACGCCAAGCTGGTGCAGCAGGCCATTCACGGCGTCGCGCGCAATCTTTCGCGGCAAGACGGCCAGGAGCCCTCCAGACTCGATCCCGATTTCGGGGGGCAAGATGAAAAATGACATCAGTCTGGCAAACAGGTTGGACCGCACCCAGGCCTCAAGCGTGAAGACCGCGCCTGCCTGACGAATAGACAGCATCATCGGCGCGACGAGCATGCCCGTGCCTTTCTGGTAGAGCCTTTCCGAGCCTGTAGGTGCTTTGCGCGTATAACCATTCGCACTGGCCCAGCCGTCCACCAGGGGCCAGATGTCCCCATTTACCTGGAAGGAAATTTGCGTTCGTTTGGTCATGACAAATTCACCTGACTTTGGCGTTGGGCCCGTGGGAAAATGGGATTTTATACTAGCGGCCCTGTTACCTGTATATGCAAAAGTCATCGTACTATTGCGTCAGGCGATCGGAAACAAATGAACGGACATTCAGTGTATTCTGTAGCAGCACTCTACAGTTCAAAATCGCTGAGGGAAGCGCATGAGCACCATATCTGCTGCGTCGCACATTGACATGACATCGGCCCGATCCAGAGTCCAGGCTATTCCCTGGCTGGTTTGGGCCAGCGTGGTGGCATCCGTGAGCATTGCCACGGGGCTTTACTGGGACATTTCCTGGCATGAAACCATTGGCCGTGACAGCTTCTGGACGCCGGCCCACCTGCTCATCCAGTTCGGCGCGATCATGGCTGCGCTGTCCTCCGCCTGGGTAATTATGCGGACGACCTTTGGCAGCGATTCCGCACTCCGGCAGAACTCTGTGAGCGTTCTAGGACTGCGCGGGCCGCTGGGCGCGTTTATCGCCGCATGGGGCGGTGGCGCCATGGTTACCTCCGCGCCTTTCGATAACTGGTGGCATGAAGCTTACGGAGTGGACGTAAAAATCATCAGTCCGCCGCACATACTACTGGCGTTGGGCATTGCCGGCATCATGTGGGGTGGGGCCATTCTGGCCGTGGCCGAGGTCAACCGCGCCACCGATGACGCACAGCGTAAGAAGCTCAACCGTATTTTGCTGCTTCTCGGCGGATTCGTCATTGTCCACAGCATGACGCTGAAGCTGGAATACACCAACCGGGTGCTCCTGCATAGCGGTATTGCCTATCTGGTAATCAGCATCGGCACGCTGTTTTTGCTGGAAGCGATGAGCCGTGCCTCCGGACATCGCTGGGCGCGCACCATCATCACCGGCGTCTACACCGTTTTTGTGCTGACCATGATGTGGGTCCTGCCGTTGTTTCCCGCGCAGCCCAAGCTGGGGCCGGTATACCAGAACATCACCCACATGGTGCCGCTGCCGTTTCCTATGCTGCTGGTTGTGCCGGCATTTTTGCTTGACCTGATTTGGCCGCTATTCAAGGACGCGCCCAAATGGCAGCAAGCGCTGTTTGGAGGCGTCGCGTTCGTGGCGGTCCTGATTGCCGTGGAATGGCCGTTTGCTACTTTCCTTATGACGCCGGCCACTCGCAACGCGTTCTTTGCGACGGTCGATTTTCCTTATTTCGCTCTGCCAACTTCGCCTACCGTCCGGCACATATTTGTGCAGTGGGAAACCACGCCGGGCGCTTTCCGATTGAATATGGCATTGGCGTTCCTGGCTTCAGTGATCAGCATGGGAATCGGCATCATCTTTGGCGGTTGGCTGAGAAAAGTAAAGCGATAGCGGTCTGTGTTTTTGAAGCACATGGGTGAAACGGATGCGTAAGTTTTTGCTGGTCATGTTCTTGTTGTTGCCTCTGGCGTCACCGGCCCACGTCGGCAACCCCGATGTCTATTACGACGGCTATGCCGGCCCGTACCATTTGCTGGTGATTTTGCGCCCGCCCCTGGTCGTTCCTGGTGTGGCCCAGATCGAGATTCGCAGCACCGCCAACGATGTGGACCAGATCAAGGTCCTTCCGCTACGCATCATCGGCCCAGGGGCCAAAATGGCGCCTCTGCCCGACCTGACGCAGCGCTCCAGCGCCGATCCCAAGCTGTTCACCGGAAGCCTCTGGATCATGATGCGTGGATCATGGAAGGTCCAGATCCAGGCGAAAGGGCAAAAAGGTGAAGCTGAACTTGCGGTGCCTATGCCTGCGGTTTCCTCCAGCTCCCAGCCAATGCATGCCGGTATGAGTATCCTGCTGGCGTGTCTGGGCCTGGCGCTTTCGGCGGGGCTGATCAGCATCATCGGAGCTTCAGGCCGGGACGCGGCGCTCGAAGCGGGCAAAGCTCCGGGCCCCGAGCAAAAGATCCGTGGCCGCATCGGCATGACAATCGCGACGGTGATCGTGGTTGGCGCTCTGATTTCTGGCAACGTGTGGTGGGGGCAGGAAGCCCACGCCAATGCCCGACTGAATTACAAAGTGCCTCACGTGGGGTCGTCGCTGCTGGCGGGGAATGTGTTGCGATTGCGGCTGGACAATCCCAACGAATCCGAACCCACGCGCTTTCACAGCGAACAACCCGACCGTATACGCCTGGACGATCTCATTTTCGACCACGGTCATGTCATGCATCTTTTTCTGGTGCGCATGCCGGACATGAAAAGCTTCTGGCATCTCCATCCCGACCAGAACACTCCCGGCGATTTTGCCCAGAACCTCCCGGTCATGCCGGCAGGGGAATACCAGATCTATGCCGACATCGTTCATCACACCGGCTTCCCCGAGACCCAGGTTGGAACCATCACTCTGCCCGCGATCACAGGAACTCAACTCAGCGGCGACGATTCCGGCGCGGTGGATTTGTCTGCTAGTGAAAACATGGCGCAGCTCTCCGATGGCTACAGGATGGTGTGGAAACGCGATTTTGCGCCAGGCCCTGTGGGACAGCGGTCCAAGGTCCCGCCGCTCAAAGCCAACCAGCCCATCTGGTTTCGTTTCCACATTGAAGACAAGGACGGCAAACCCGCTACCGATCTGGAGCCCTACATGGGCATGGCCGCGCACGCGGTGTTCATGAGCACGGACGGCAAGATTTTTGCCCACGTCCATCCAGCGGGTTCCGTCTCAATGGCTGCGGTAAAGCTGGCAGAAGACGCGAATACCCAAACTGGCATGGACAAGATGAATCACGCGGCATCGAATGAAATCTCATTTCCGTATGGCTTCCCCCAGGCGGGTGATTACCGCATTTTCGTGCAGGTCAAGCGCGCGGGAAAAGTGGAAACGGGATCATTCGCGGCGAAGGTGGAGTAGGCCCTTTTTTCTGAAACCTGGAAGCGTGGAGGATGCTGCTTAGGTCTACCTTCTAGAGCAAGACGCTACCAGGGCTTTGCCCTGGGCTAACTTCTGGTCGCGCCCTAACGGCGCTCAGCATCCTTATGGCATATCAAGGGGCAGCTCTGAGGCTGCCCCCTTTTTTCCATTGGGATTCTCACTTCACCGTAATTGTGCCCACATTCAAGTTCTGTCCAAGCACGGCACCGGATGAGTTCGTTGCTATGCCCTGGACGGTGTATGTACCAGCCGCTGAGGGCGTGAAGGCTATGGAGAAGTCCCTCAAGGTCCCGGTGTGCATCGTCAGGCTGGTGTGTTGCGTCTTCACGACTGTTCCCGCGGAATTCACGATATTTTCCGTCAGCACAACGGTGATGTTGCTGCTCCCGGTTCCGGTGTCCGCAAAATGCACGTTGGCCGTTGTTGATGTGCCCACCGTGACGGGATTCGGCGTAATGGAGTTCAGAATGACACTCACTTGACTCCCCGGCGTCGGCGTGGGAGTAGGTGTCGGAGTAGGTGTCGGAGTGGGCGTTGGTGTTGGCGTAGGAGTCGGTGTAGGCGTTGGAGTCGGAGTCGGCGTCGGTGTGGGAGTCGGTGTTGGGGTCGGCGTTGGTGTTGGCGGCGGGCCGCCAGCGTTGACGGTCACTGAACCAAAGCTCATTGCTGCAAAGTTGCTGTCGCCGGAGTATTGGGCCGTGTAGGTGTGCTTGCTGGAGCTCACATTGGGAATCGTGATATTGGTCAAGGACCGTTGATTGGAATTCCGATAGGAAACCGTAGGTGGCGTCAAGGTTGCCGTGCTTACCGCCGTTCCGTTATCCAGAATCGTAAGCGTGCCGGTCGGCGGGGAAGCAACGTTCACGTTGATGGAGGCTCCGGTCGAGTCTTCACTGGCTACGATTGGCTGCACGATCGCCGTCAGGGTCAGCGATTGACCGGACGACACAGAAGTAGTCTTGGACAATAGCTCCCCGGCTGCATAAACAAATTTTCCGGTGCAACTATAGAAGGGATTGTTGTTGCTTACATTGTTAGCTACCGTCACATTGGTGTCATTGGGAGCGGCCGCGATCAGGGTGGAAGCAAAATTAACCTGTCCTGGCCCCAGCGTAAATTGAGCATTCGCCACCTGGCTGGACTGGAAATCGGTGCTCTTGAAGACCACGAAGTTTACGTTGTCAAAAGTGATGGTCAGCGGATGCACGGTCCCGCCGACGTTGTAGCCCTCAAAGGTAAGGCTCTCGTCGCGGGTGAGCATGGTTACATTCTGCAACGTGATGTCATGGAAGTTGGGAATGAGGGTCCCGGTCGCGGACGTATAAAAAGGATTGAATATGAACGAATGGCCGCCGTTCTGAATACACAGGTTGCGATACAGAAAATCATGGACCTCGCCGCCGCGGCTGGAATCGGACTTGATGCGGATAGAGTCGCGCGACGAAGCCTTGTAAGCCGAGTTGTTGTCGATCACGTTATCCGTGACCAGAACATTGTTGGCGCCGGCATTGGTCTCGCTTCCCACCGATATCCCATGGCCGGAAAAAAGATGATTGAAAGAGATCGTTCCATTGGAAACATGGCCCACGCCCGCCTTGATAGCGATGTGATCGTCTCCATCAGAGATATACGACCTGGTGATGGTGAAATTGTTAGAAGCGGAAGGGTCCATGCCGTCAGTATTCGGCGCATTCCCGGGCGCGGTGATCTTTGCTCCCCAGGCAGTCATATTGTTGCTTACTCCGGAGAAATGAAACTTGGCCGAGTTTTGCAGAGTGATCTTGTAAAGCGTGAAATTATCGGCGTTCGTGCCATTCAGGAAATCGCCCATATAAACCAATCGCGGACGCGCATCGGAGCCGCTCGACCACCAGGAGTTGGTTTTGCCGGTCAGAGTCCACCCGCCGCGTCCATCGATGATTCCATATCCCATGAGCGCAGAACCGGGATTAGGAGTGGAATTGGTTGCAGCCGTAATCAGCGCGGTACACCAGTTGCTTTTGGGGCAACTATAATCCGCCGGATTGATGGAGGCGAATACGATTGCTTCGGCGTCAACAATCAGTGTGGCCCCGGCTTTAATCGTGATGGGCTGGATGAGAAACGCATTCAACGGACCGGAAGCTTGCAGTTCTACTGCCTGTCCCACGGGACAATTATTGATAGCGGTCTGGATGCGTGCGGTGTCGGGGGCATTCTCATTCAGACTGCCGGCGGTCTGTTGTGCGGTCAGAACGGTACACACCGCCGGGAATACCGGTTCGTTGACGGTGCGCGAATCGCCTGTAACCTGCGCCCGTAATGAGACGGAAAGAGCGAAGAAGATTGCGAGCAGAAAACACGCCTTTGCTGCAGTCATTGTGGATTTCAGCATGGTGATTACCTCCTACGTGGTTCAAGGGACAAGTGCCCACTTCGGGTTTTGCTGCGTAATGTTGTTTTGGTCTCGCCGCCGAGCGGGTGCTATGAATTTACTTCAGGCAGCAGGGGCCTCGAAGCAGCAGAGAATTGCAGCCTAGCATGGAGCGTATCCTTGCTCTATCAAGATGTTTTAAACATTACTTTTAACTTTTCTTGGGTGATGAGCTGGCACGGACGGCCCAGGCGGTTATGGGTTTTTGCACCGCAGGAGCAGCGAGAGCCTGCAGGGCGCCCTGGCCTGAACAACTCTCTATGGCGCCCGGCTAGTTCCTATCGACCCAGCCATTTTACTAATTCCATACAGACACGCCCTGGTAGCTGCTCACAGGACCACGTCAGTGTAAGATAGCTATCTTCATTTTCTGTGAGCGTATAGGCAGTCTTTACGAAATATGTTGAAATTTCTGGGGTCACTTTTTCATTCCGTGCGCACGCTTGCGCGTGAGCCTGTATTCTCCCTGGTCGTGGTGCTGGTACTGGGCCTGGGCATTGCTGCGAATACCACGATCTTTACTGTCATCGACCGGGTCCTGCTTAGCTCCCTTCCTTTTCGCGATCCTGCACGGGTTGTCGTGCTTTGGGAGTCGAACCCCAACCAGCCGCAGCCCGCGGGCAGTCATATTCCGGCGGCCAGAGACAATTTCAACTCCTGGCAAAGAGAGGCCCGTAGCTTTGAGGCCATGGAAGCCTACCAGCGAGCAACCTACAATCTGACCGGCCTGCACGACCCGGAACGCCTGGATGTCGCGCGCTCCACTGCCGGGTTTTTTTTCCTGTTGGGAGTCCAGGCACGCCTGGGCCGGACTTTCCTGCCCGGGGACGAAGCGCCCGGCGGCAACCATGTTGTTTTATTAAGCCATACATTTTTCACGAACCATTTCCAGGGCGCTGATCCCCTGGGACGCACGCTCTTATTGAATGGCGTTCCCTATACGATCATCGGCGTACTTCCTCAGCAGTTTCATCTCTCAAATATTTTTCAGGGACTATTCGAGTACAAGCCCGACCTTTGGATCCCACTTCCTCCGATATCAGCCACCGATTCGCCTCTAGCCTCCAAAGGCCGTGGCCTGGTTGTGTACGCGCGACTGGCAAACAAAGTGTCGATCGCACAGGCTGAGGCGGAGATGAAAGCTCTGGCCGAACGACGCGCCCAGGACGATCCAACGCTCAATGCCGGGTACAGCGTGAATGTATTTTCGCTCGGCTTTGAAGACACCGACCCGGCGTTGAAGAAGGCGCTCTTTCTTCTCTGGCTGGCCGTGGCGCTGGTGCTGCTGCTGGTTTGCATAAACCTTGCCGGTCTGATGCTGGTCCGCAGCGCATCGCAGCAAAGGACCATCGCCATCATGGCCGCGCTCGGGGCCCGCCGCGGGGACATCGTCAGGACCATGATGGCCCCGGGCGTTGTGCTCATGATCTTTGGCACCCTGCTGGGAGTGATCTCGGCGTACGGAGGAATCCAGCTGGTGGTAGCGTTGAAGCCGGGAGACATACATTCCGTCGAGCGCATTGCCCTGGACACGCACAGCCTGTTCTTTACCGCTCTGGTGTTCGCGATTGTTGTTTGCCTGGTTGCTCTTCTCCCGGCATGGCTCACCAGCCGCGGCGATCTGAACATTGCCATGAAGCAAGGTCCCGGACTGCGCATTACGGCCCGTCCACGGTCCGCCAACCGGTCGATTCTTGTGACGACCGAGGTTGCTATCGCCCTGGTGCTCGCCATCGGGTCGACCCTGCTGGTCCGCAGCTTTCAGCGTCTGCTGCGTGTAAACCCCGGGTTTGTTGTCCAGAATGTTTTTACCGCGCATCTGGTGCTGCCTCAGCCTCGCTACAGCAATCCCGAAGACCAGGTCCGTTTCTGCGACCGGTTGCTCCAGGGGTTGCGATCCCTTCCGCAAGTTGAAGCGGCCAGCCTGATTGACAACATGCCGCTCCACGCCATCCACTACATACCCTTCGAGGTTGAAGGGCGTCCGGCTCCTCAGCCGGGCAACGCTCCCACCGCCGACTATGCAAGCGCGACGCCGAATTTCTTTCACACCATGGAAGTCCCCCTGCGCAGCGGCCGCCTGTTCACCGACGCGGATGTGCAGGACAACACCGACAAAGTCGTGATCGTCAACGAGACCCTGGCGCGCAAGATGTGGCCGCATGAAGATCCTTTGGGCAGCCATATCCGTACACTCAACGGCACGGCCGGTCCGTGGGCCAGGGTTGTGGGCGTTGTCGGCGACTTTGTCCAATTCAATGTCGATACACCTCCCCGGCCCGAGATGTTCTGGCCGGCCAAGCGGCTGACGGACATGAGCGTCGTAGTCAGGATCAGAGGGAACGCAATGAGCGTGGCCCCATCGATCAAACAAAAAGTCTGGGAGGTCGACCGCGACCAGCCCATTTCCGACGAACAGACGCTGCAACAAATCGTGCGCCAGAGCAGCTCTCAAGCCCGCTTCAACATGTGGTTCCTCGCCATTTTTGCCGCGCTTGGAATCGCGCTCGCACTGGTGGGGATCTACGGGCTGATCTCGTACCTGGTGTCATCCCGCACGCGCGATATCGGTGTCCGGCTGGCCCTGGGCGCACAGAAGAAAGACGTGTTTTTGTCTCTGCTCTGGCAGACGCTTCCCTTCGTCGCCATCGGAATCGTGCTGGGACTGGGGATGTCGGTGATTGTCAGCCGGCTGATGAACAGCCTTCTGTTCGGCATCACCACGCTTGATCCAGCTACCTACGCCGTCGCACCCGTAACGATCTCCATCCTCATGTTTCTGGCGATCGTGGTTCCCGCAAGAAAGGCCACGCAGGTGCATCCGGCAAGCGTGTTGCGACAGGAGTAGAGGTCCCGGGCGTAAGTCGATTACTCTCTGGTTAACCTTAGCCTACCCCCTCCCTCCCTCTCCCAGTTCCACGCCATTTCACTCCACGTACACCCCAGGTCACCCCACGCACGCGCCCGCGTGAACCGGCTTTCCATCGAGTATGGAGGGTATCCGCAGGCCGGAAAAACAATCTGCAATTCGTTTCTTATGTTACTAAGTTGATAGCTGCCAATTGCCCATTTGCTAATTGCCTGCGCTCGCAGATTTTCAAAGATCGAACGTACTCTTACCCGTATGGGCTGTTTGAACGTAGCGCAATCCTGGCAGCGAATCAATAACAAAGGCGTAAAATTCTCAACACAGTGTGGCTGGTACAAAGGGCCTATGCAAAGGGCTTGTGCAAAGGGGCTTGTGCTAAAGATGGCTTCGTTTTCCCGCACACAGCCTGTGAGTCTGTCGTCTTGAGCAAGCACGAACGACCCTGAGCTTGCGAAGGGGAGCGAGGGCGCGTCGAAAGATCCCGAGGACGCTTATTCCCTTGAATGCTGTTTCGAGGCGTTCTACCCGAGAACGTGTCCGCGAAACAGCGCAGCCAAGCTGAGATAATGATCCCCAAAATAATGTCAGACACAACTGATTTCCAATCACTCATTGATTACCTCACAAAAACTCCGGCCATCGTCGGTCCGATCGGATCAGGCGTTGGTGAAGAAAACCTATGGTGGGTAAAGTTCATAATCGATGTCGATCATCCCTTGGCGTGGCGTGTTGTCCAAGAGTTGGGGCATGTCTGAACTATGTATCTATCAGTGAACGATTGCCCACGGCCTTTATGCCGGTTTCGCCGCCGGTTTACCTGAATGGTGGGCCACGGGAATTCTTGTCCTGGGTCATTGAGTCTAAGGACGCAGACTTCAGACCGCCGACATTCAGACTCCATCGCCTTTTGACAAAATCAAATTCTCCAGTCCGATTTTCGCAGTCAGTGGAACGAAAGTATTTAAAACCGTCCCGTTTTAGTCGTTTTACCCATTTGCGCTCCGCCTCAAAGATGCTCTGTGGCGAGCCAATGATCGCACCAGCAGAAATGATCTTGTTTGCGTCTGGTCGGAACTGTCATCAGCGTAGAGACCGAGAATCATAAAAAAACTTCCTCACTGCATCCATTGGTACAGAGGTATTTCCGCTTCTTTAACTGGCTCTTTGCTCACTTAAGCCGCATTCTAAACTTCTTGAGAAATTAGGAACAATGAACCTCACTCCTGCTCGTCTGATCCGTGTTTATCTGCGTTGATCTGTGGTAAAGCTTTTGCTTTTCTGTTTTCCTAAGCAGATGCATGGGAAGAACTCCCTGACGCAACATGGTAGTGAAAGCCACAACCGGGATCCTTCGACTTCGCGCCCATCGGTTACGTTACGGACACTGGTTCGATGCGCTCCGCTCAGGATGACAGGGTGTTCGCAGTGTCGCTGGCCGCATGATTTTCACGAATTTGTCTGCGCCTGCAATTGTGCCGTCAAAAGAGCGCTCACGTCTAAAAATTTCTTGATCCGGGGTTCTCCCTGAAAGCCAATTTTCGTGACTGGACGGACGGAAACGGTCGCAGCATCAAGGACTGGCCGCCTATCGTAAGCGCGGGCCTGCGGCTGCCTTGAAATTACAAAACCTTTTACCGCGGATCGCGCAGATTCACGCGGATAAAATCTCAAGCCTGTTTCTAATCTGCATTGATCCGCGTTGATCCGCGGTAAGGCTCTTGCTTCAAAAAAGAGCGGCTGTACATACCTGAGGAACAGCGGGGCAGATTCCTCACTTCGTTTCGGAATGACACTTCAAGAGATCGCCTTGGTCTATACCATCAATAAAAATGGCCTACGCCAGATCTTTCTTAATAGTCTGGGCCGCCCACAGCGACAGTGCTGCTATGGTCAGAGTTGGGTTTCCTGTGGCCACAGTGGGAAAGACGCCGCTGCCTACCAGGAACAGGTTGGGATGGTCCCAGGAACGCTGCTCGGAGTTCACCACCGAATTGCTTTTGCTGGCGCCCATGCAGTACGTGCCAACGATGTGGCCTGAACCAAAATACTTGATCCGTTTTGGCTTGCCGTTGACCGGGACTTCCAGCGCGCTGGGATCGTCCGCCGCCGGAGCAGTGGTGAATTGCTGCGCTTTGAGCTGGCCGAAGATATGGTCCGCGAATTCTACCGCCGCGCCCAGGCCCTTGCGCGTGTACTCGGAAACGTTGTACTTGATTTTTGGCCGTGGCAGGCCCAGATGGTCTACCTGTGCTTTGTCCGTTGACGGTGTGATGCAGTTGCCGGAATCGGGCGACTGCTCCACCAGGAAGCCCAGACGGAATTGCCGCGTGAGCCTGTCATTGAGCGAGTTCACCAGTCCCGGCCCGAACAGCGCCTGCGGCTGGCCTCCGCCGATGCGGTTCAATCCGCTCTGGTTGATTCCGTTGATGAAATCGACCGTGGTGGTGTAAGGGTCATTGATGGGGAAGTTCCATCCTTCATTGCCGATCTCAATGCGGAAAGCCGCGCGCTGTTTGCGGAAACTGCCGTCGCGCGTGCTCTCAATGCCTGACGTGGAGAGTGGCCCACGATATCCAAATACCTGGCTGGGCATCAGCGCCCACGCCAGATAGAGTGGATGGTCCATCAGGTTCTTGCCTACCTGGCCGCTTGAGCTGTTGGCTACACCGTTGGGCGTACGTCCGTCGTTCTTCGACATGAGCAGAAGCTTGGGCGTCTCAATGGCATGAGCGGCGATGACAAAGACCTTCGCCGTCACGCTGCCTGAGCCGGTCTGCGGTCCGCCGGGCTCCTGGTATTGCACATACTTGATCTGGCTGACGCGTCCGTTCGCGTCGACGATAACTTCACTTGCCACCGTCTGCGGCCAGATTTGCACGTTGCCGGTATTCAACGCCTGTTCCAGCGTAACGCTGGGATCATACTTGGCCTGAATGGGACAGATCGGAATGCAGTTGGTGTTGCCGGCACAGACGCGCCGGCTCTGATACGGCTGTGAGTTGCGTCCGGCGGGCGTGCCGGTCACGGTCAGCGGAACTCCCTGAAAGTTGGTTCCATTCACGCTCTGGGTGACGGCATCGTCAACCAGCGAAGGAACGATCGGGTTCATGGGGTACTTGTAACCCGGAGGGAAAGTGATTCCCAGATACGCCTGGTCAGCGACGTTGGCGGAAACGCCGATCTCTTTTTCCGCCTCACCATACCAGGGCTCTACCTGCGGGTAACCGAAAGGCCAGTTGACCAGTTGCTGGTACTGGGTCTGCATGCAAAAGTCATTGGGCACAAAACGCAAGCTGGTTCCGAGCCAGTGACGCATGGTCCCGCCGGCAACGCGTTCGTACGTGCTGCCAAAAGCCAGAGGCCCATCTTGAATCAGATAACTCTGTTTTGGGTTTTGCCAGTTTGAACCCAGCGTGAGCACCGAAGGACGAGGCGCGTTCATCAACGTGGGGTCCTGAAGATTGGCACTACCCTGCGGGTTGAAAAGATTCGGCGTATAGGGAATCTCCGGGACTTTGGCCAGCGCGGTGTAAAACCTGTCGACAAAGCCGTTGATGTTCGTGGGCAGTCCGGCGCCGGATTCAAGTATGAGCACCTTCTTGCCCGCCAGTCCGAGTTGCTTGGCGATCAAGGCGCCGGCGACGCCGGCGCCCACAATCACCACGTCAAAAGAGTTGCTCTGTGCAGCGCTCATGATCCACCTCCAATAAAGTCCTGTAGCGTCGGCGGCAGCTTGGACCAGTATCCGTAGGTAAAGTTGCTGTAGCCCATGGGGTGCGCCTGCGCCACGTTCCAACTCCACCCGCTTGTGTACGCGGCGGACGAGATGACCGCGGCGGCAGGCACCGGATCTTGAGGCGGGTTGGAGCTGTTGTATTTTTTCAGCTCGGCTGGGTCATACCAGCTTCCCAGATACCACATCAGCATCACCGTGCGCGCCAGGTAGCGAATGTCGTCCCCGGATTGGTTGAGAATGATGTCTCCAATCTGCGCCGGGGGCAGAGTCTGGTTCTTCTGGTAGATGCTCAGCAACTGTTGGAACGTGGCGCCGGCTTTGTTCTGGGCATAGTCGAAATAGGTCTGCTTGATGTTGATGGGGTCAAGCGGCGGCGCCAGCATGCTTTTATCCACCCCGGTCAGCACCGAAGACAAACCTACGAATAAATCCATCGGTGTATCGCTCATAACTTCTACGCTCTTTTCTCTCCGGCCTCATGGCCAGCCGGAGGATGTTATTTTGCGGACTGCGCTCTTTCCAATACGTAAGTAAAGTTTGAGGGCCTGCCGGTTGTGTCCGTCGCGTTACCGTGACAGGCCATGCAGCTCGACGAAGATTGCGGCACCGTCCCCTGGATATACGTCTCCAGAGTCGAGTTGCCCAGGAATGTGGGTGCGGGCACGCCATTGGGATCAATCTTGCTCTGGCCATCGGTGGGCCACTGCGTGCTTATCATCATGTAGTGTTGCCACACCGTGTTGGGCAGAATTCCCTGAAATGCCGAGTTGAGTTTCTTGGCTTCGTTCGTCAGGTCAATCAGCCTGACGATCTGGCTGGCGTAACCCTTGGGGAAAGGCACAATGTTGGGGTTCCACGGACGCGGCGGCTGATGGTTCACAGCGCAATCGGTGCACTTAGGATTAAAGAAATTGTAGTGCGCCTGGAGCTGGTGTGAGTCCACAGCGGCCTGCGTGGGATCGTTGTCAATGTGCTCAAACGTGGCCCATATCCATTGCGGTTCGCCTTGCGTACGATGGACAATGTGCAGGCCAACGAGTCCGACTGTAGCGGCGTAGCATTTTTCCGCGATCTTAGGATTCTCCGACGGCGGTATGTAGATCAGCACCTTGACGGTATGGAAGTCGCTGGCCTTCTCCGTCTTCAGATTGAGTACTTTCCAGGAAGCCTTGACCACGATCGCGCCGATGGTCCCGGTTGTTCCCTGCGTGAGCGTGCCTTCAGGAAACTCCGTGGGGCCGGGGAAAGCGTTTTGTCCTTCCTGGCTATACAGATGGTTCTGCACAATGTACTCAAACATCGGCTTGTTGATGACGATTTCGTAATGGACGTACTGGCCGTCCTGGTCGATCAGCGGGCCTGTATTGAAGGGCTGGATGACGGTGCTCAGAACATTCGGCGTCTTGCCGACCATGCGCAGGATCGGCATGTTTGAGCCCTTGGGACAAACTGCCGGACGAACCGGCGGACTGCCCCAGGGCCGCGGAGGCTGTCCGTGGGGCAGGAAAACATCTTCGACTTCCGCCCAGTTCTGCCAGACGGTGGGAGCGTCCTTGCCGATGACGCCGCCCGATGCGGGTGCGTTCAGAGAAAGAAACGTCAGCCATGAGTTGAAATCAAATGCATGCTGAAGATTGTCCAGATCAAACGGCGGGACCGCGGTGAGTGTACACGGAAGGCCGCTCGAGAGCAGGCTGGAATCGACCGGAGCATTGGGCGGCGTGATGTTGCAGTTGTTCACCACCGGATTAATCGGCGGCGGCGTTGGCTTAGGAATGGGTTTGGGCGCTGGCTTGGGCTGTGTTTGCGCAGGTCCCGCGCCCGTTGGCGCTGTCGGCTGCTGTTTTTGCAGACCACCCAGTACCGGTACCAGCAACGCAAGTACGCAGAAAATCGCCATGGCAGGCAAGAATCGGCTTTTCACTGTTCAATCTCCTTCCGTTAATACGCAAATCCAGTTCGGCACGTGAGCTTACCCGCGCCTATGAACACGCCGCGGGTGTCACCATTTGCTGGCTGATGTATCCGAATTGGCGTTCCAGCCACTCAGAAACTACAAAGAGGCCCGCACTGTTTGTCAGGAACAAGCTGTGGTATTTTTTGAGCCAGTCTTGAAAGACCGGCCCATTCAAATGCTTTTCAAAGGCGGCGAAATCGTCGAACGCGGAGACAAAAATCACCTCGGTGGGTGGGGGCGCGGGAAAGGAAGTCAGCTTGAAGTTGGGCGTGTTGATGGTGTACATCGGCACAAACGGCTCTTTCTCTTTCACCTCTTGCGCCAGGATGGCAAGCGCCGCGAGTGCTTCTTTATGCTTGCCTTCCAGAATGCTCCACTTTGCGATGATCGTAATCATGTGGTTCTCTTTCTTGGCCTAATCAATCTTGGCTAGTCAATCTTTTCTAATCAACGAAGGTCCGGTTCAGCGGGCTCAGGTCCAGCGGCTGGGACGTATTCGGCTCAAACTTTGATCCAATGCTCTGCTGGAAATGAAAAAAGTTTTTTGGGTCCCAGTGGCGTTTTACTTCGAGCAACCGCTTGTAGTTCTGCTCGTAGTATTTGTGCTGCCAATCGCTCAACAGCGGATCAATGTAGTTCACGTAAGAGCCGGTGAAGAACGGTTCTAAATCCTGGTAGAACTTGAAGCCCCATTCAATGTTGGCGCGGGCTTGCTGGGGTGTGTCCCATATGGCTTTCAGTTCGGGCACAAAGCGCGCATTCCGGTGCGGAAACGCTGTGGCTGTAGGCGAAACCTCAGCAACCTTGCCGCCCAGATGCGTCCACACCATAAAACTGGACTGCGAAGGCCTGTTGCCCATGTACTCTTCCAGGACCTTGATGGCTTTCGACGTCAGCGAAAGCGGCGGCATGACTCCGGCGCGAATGTAGGCGCTACGTCCTTTTACGGAAGTTGTGAGCCCCACCATTTCTTCGTAGGCCGGCAAAGTCATATGGTTCAGGTTGGCGTACACCGGGTTACGCTTCAAGATCGGCTCAACCAGCTTGAGACCCGCGGCGAATTCGCCGTTGTAGATGACAGTAAAACCAAACGTGGTTTCAGTTTTTGATGGATTTCCCGGCACCGCCGACGGGCCCCAGATTCCATAGACCGCCATTTCATTCGGAAGCGTCTCCACCCATTCGTTGTAAAAGCCGATCACGTCCTGCGCCAGCGCCACTGGGTAGCGAATTTGCGCCAGAAACATTTTTTCCGAGTTGGGCTTGTGGACACGCAATTCCATTTCCGTCACAACGCCGAAATTGCCGCCGCCACCGCCACGCAAGGCCCAGAACAGATGAATCTCTTCTTTGGATTTTGAAGCTTCAGAGAGGCGCCGCAGCTCTCCGTCCGCGGTCACGATGTTCAGAGAGAGCAGGTTGTCGGCGCTGATTCCGTACGAGCGCGAAGCGAAGCTGAAGCCGCCTCCCTGCACAAATCCCGGCACGCCAACCGTAAGGCAGCCGCCGCCGACGGGAATCAATCCAGTGCCGGAATTCATCATGTAGGCATAGACATCACTCCAGAGCGCGCCCATTTGTACGCGCAGAGTGCGCTGCTTGGCGTCAAGCGTCATGGCTTTCATCAGCGACATATCCAGCACCACGCCACCGGTGTTCAGGCAGTATCCGGTCGCACTATGTCCGCCGCCCAGGACCGTGAGCTTCAATCCCTGCTGCTGGGTAAAACGTAGCGTGGTAACCACATCTTTTTCGCCGCTGGCCTGGACAATCACCGTGGGCTGCTGCTGCACACGGCCATTGTCGATTTGCACCGCCTGCACGTACTCCGGCGTGCCCGGCAATAGAACATAGCCGCTGAGCTCCCGCTTCAGACGGTCAAGCGCGGGCTGGGATACATGGACCTTCGACGCAGTGGTGTCGGATTTTGCGGCATTGGCACTTGCAGACTTTTTATTCGCAGTCTTTTTGTTTGAAGCCCTGGCAGATGGCACGTGGGGTCTCTCTTTCCGAATGGCGGTTGGCTGATTGTTTTCGACTGGCATCTCGAAGCTGGGGGAATTGCTTTTTGAGATGCGTAGACCTTGTCTGCACAACCGAAAACGACGTTTGGTTCGTCGTCCCTTCTGGCAAAAGAAGCTATTTTCTCCCAAACCTCTTTTGCCACGGCCCTGCGCAGACTTTCCGCAAGTTTGCTGCGCGTAGCCTACATCACACGTCCTTGTGATCAATCAGGAAACAGCGGCAGGAACCATTGTAGAAACCATGGCCGGTCCCAAATCGGGAAGGTGTTTGGGTTCGTGCTTAACGAAGTAATATCTGCACGTGAAAGATGAACCGAGAAAACAACAGAGGAGAGGAGGGTTGAAGACAGCGGAGCCGATTCCTCGCGTTGCTCGGAATAACACTCTCAAGAACACTAGATTGATCCTATATCATCTATCATCAATGAATCCGAGCTAAAGCAGCAAAAGGTTATCAATCAACCGGATCGTCCCAAAATAGGCTGCCACCGCGACCAACGCACCATCGGAGATATCCGGCACAGGATCGAGCGTGGCCGCGTTGACGATTTCAAAATAGTCCAGCCTGACCGACGGCTCTTCGGCCATGACTTGCCTGGCTGCGGCAATCAGCTTGACGGAGTCTTTTTCTCCCTGATCCGACATGTGCTGTATGCGCATCAGCGAGCGCGAGAGCACAGTCGCCTGCTTGCGTTGATCGGCATTGAGATAGGCGTTGCGGGAGCTCATGGCCAGCCCGTCGGCTTCACGCACGATCGGGCAGACCACAATCTGCACATCAAAATTCAGGTCGCGCACCATCTTGGTCACGATCGCCACCTGGGCCGCGTCTTTCTGGCCGAAAAATGCAAAGTCCGGCTGCACAATGTTGAAGAGCTTTGCGACTACGGTGGTCACGCCGCGAAAATGTCCGGGACGCGAATGCCCGTCGAGTTTCTCGCTCAAGCCTTCCACCGTGACCCATGTGTCCGCGTTCCTGGGGTACATCTCTTCCACCGTGGGATGAAAAAGATAATCGCAGCCTTCCGCCGCCAGCATTGCAGAGTCTGTTTCAAGACTGCGGGGATACTTGGCGTAGTCTTCCGTAGGGCCAAATTGCGCGGGGTTGACGAAGATAGAAACCACCACGACGTCCGACTGGGCGCGTGCCATCCGGACGAGCGATATATGTCCCCGGTGCAGCGCTCCCATGGTAGGCACAAAGCCGATGCGCTTACCCGCACGATGGGCTGCTTTGCTCAGAGCGGTTATCTCTACCGCGGAGAAGATGTGTTGCATAGGAGCAATTAGCAAATGGCAATTTAGCACTTAGCAAATGGCAATTAGCAATTGGCTCTTGGCCAAACCTCCACTTGGGTGCATCCCTTTATGTTAGGTAAGGAACAAACCGCCAGAGCCAACTCAGGGCCAACAAGGAACGAGATGATCTGGCTATTTGCTAATTGCCAATTGCTATTTGCCAATTGCTGCTCTACCGCGAATACGCTTTCAAATGCTTGCGCCGAAGAATGGCATCCAGTTCTGCCTTGATTTCTTTGGGCAGATGGTAGGACTCTTTGTCCGACGGATAGGCGCCTGACGCAACGTCCGCCTTGAACTGATGGACCGCGGTGGTGATCAGGGCGGCGGCATCGCCGTAACGGCGGACAAACTTGGCCGGCTCGGCAAACGTCAGGTTCACGATGTCATGGAAGACCAGCACCTGGCCGTCGCAATCGGGACCGGCGCCAATACCGATCGTGGGCGCGGACACCTCGTTGCTGATCATGGCCGCCACTTCACGCGGAACGCCTTCCAGAACAATAGAGAACACGCCAGCGCGGTCCAGGGCCACAGCATCTTTCATCAGCCGCTCAATCCCGGAAAGATCTTTGCCCTGCACCTTGTAGCCACCCATCTTGTGCACCGACTGCGGCGTAAGACCGATGTGTCCCATCACCGGAACTTCGGCGTCAAGCACGTGCTTGATCATCTCAACGCGTTTTTCGCCGCCTTCCAGCTTCACGGCTTCAGCGCCGGACTCTTTGACGAAACGCACGGCGTTGCATACGCCTTCCTTCAGATCGTTGTGATAGGTGCCAAAAGGCATGTCGGCAATCACCATGGCCGATTTCACCGCCCGTCGCACTGCGCGGGTATGATGCAACATTTCTTCCAGGGTAACGGGCATGGTGCTGTCGTAACCCAGCACCACCTGGGCGAGCGAGTCGCCCACCAGAATCATATCGATCCCGGCTTCGTCCACCAGACGGGCAGTAGAGTAGTCATAGGCAGTCAGGCAGGTGATGGGCTGATGCCGCTGTTTTTTTTCCTGAATTGTGAGCGCGGTAATTTTCGGCCGGGCAGAAGAAAAGTGCCCTTCGTTATGGGGGGTAATGCTCATGTCGCCTCCAGTGCAGTTCGGGCGAACCCGATACCACCTGTTGCCAGCATACTTAACTTAGATGCGGCAGCAGTATTGTAGTCGCATGGAATTTGTCTTGGCTAGAGGGAAAATGGAGCTACGTTCTTCAAAGAGTAACCTATTGAGTACAAAGATACTTTTAAATGAGGACACCCAATGTTTGACCTTCCGCCGCGGCTCAAATGGCTCGAAGAATCCTCCGACGGTCGCGAGTGGTTGCGACAGCTTCCCGCTCATGTCAGCACCTGCGTTGATCGGTGGTCGCTGCGTCTGGAACCTCCTTACCCGACATCTAACGTTTCCATTGTCTTTCCTGTCACTGTTGCGGATGGAGCACCCGCTGTGCTTAAGATTCAGTTTCCTCATCCAGAGTGCGCGCACGAGGCGGAAGCACTGCGGTGCTGGAACGGTCAAGGCGCAGTTCAGCTTTTTGCCGACGATCCGGCACATCACGCGTTGCTCATGGAGCGATGTGATCCCGGTGGTCCGCTCTCCGTGATCGACCCCGATGAAGCCATGGAAATACTCATAGAACTTTTGCCCAGGCTTTGGGTCAGCGCAGATAAAGGGGTCAGTGCAGATAAGCCCTTCCAGTCCCTTCACGATGAATCTACTGGCTGGCTTGAGCAGTTGCCGTCGTCCTGGGAACGCGCGGGACGCCCTTTTGAGATAGAACTGCTCAATGCCGCGCTTCAGGCTCTCGATTCCCTTTGCCGGACCCAGGGCGAGCAGGTCCTTGTCAATCAGGATCTTCACGGCGACAACGTGCTGCAAGCCACGCGCGAGCCATGGCTCGTCATCGATCCAAAACCGCTGGTTGGCGAGCGAGAGTTCGCTCTGGCTCCGATCATTCGGGCGTACGAATTCGGCCACAGTCGAAAATGCGCTATCAAGCGGCTCGACAAGCTCACCAGCGGCCTGGGGCTTGACCGGGAACGCGCCCGGTTCTGGACCTTGGCGCAAACTCTGGCTTGGGCTTTCGCCGGGGACCATGCCATCGAGCGGCACGTGGAGACCGCGCGGTGGCTTTGGCATGCATGACGATGGTTGGTCGATGCACCGGCACCAGGAACATGACTGCTTCCTTAGCTCGAGTGCTGAGCTCGACTGGCTGCGACAGATTTGGCGACCAGGGCCTTCAACACTTGTTGGTCCACATCCGCCAGCTTTTTGATATAGAGACAACCACCGCCAGTGGTGTGCTTGCCGAGCTTTGTCAGTAGCGCGTTGGAATTTTTGACGCCGGTACTATACAAGACCGTTGCGGCTTTGCGCGGGGAAAAACCGACGAGCGGCATATCGCCCTCGCGCCCGGTGTCGTAAGTGTAATGGTAGCTGCCGAAGCCTATGATGGATGGTCCCCACATCTTCGGCTTTTCTCCGGTCACGCCTTGCATCAGTTTGACGAGCGCCTTGGCATCGGCGCGCTTCGCCGGGTCCGCGATGGCATTAATAAACGCCGCTACACTTACTTTGGTGGGCCTGGTCTTGTTCTCCGCCATTGCTTCATCCCTTCCGTTTTTCCTCCCCAGCCTAACATAGCGTGCGGCAATGCGGTTCAGCGGGTGGTTCGTCCCGGTAATCAGGGCAATCCATGCGGAAAGGCGGAGAGCGAAGCGCGGGATTTATTTCGCAGGCAGGATCGTCGTTTTGACGCGAAACTTTTTATAGTCGGAATAGGTCCAGTCGGCTGACTCCAGCCAGTCTGAGGAAGCGTCTGAATCAGGAAGGTCCAGCCATATCCGCCTTTCAGCTTTCCACTGAACATGCTTTGGCAGCCACGCGCCATCACTGAGCTTTGTCCACTCCCTGCTCACCGTGGCGCCTGGTTTGTAGAGGAACCGCAGTTGCCTGTTCTCAGGGACCTGCGGCGCTTCGTCCACTGTGGGAACAGAAGTCGTTAGCGCGTCCGTTACTACCAGGTCTTTCACGACTTCTGTCTCAATCTTGACGATCTGCGCCTCGGCTGCGTCAATCCAGAGTCTGATCTTGAAGTGACGCGCCTGCTCCTGGTCCGCGTTGACTGTTCTCTGCTCATTCCTGGGGAGCGCCTCAATCACGTGCACGTCGCGGCCATCCAGCCGTTGTTTGCCTTTCCCGCGAAGATCGAAGTAATCAGGGAGTTGCTCGATGGGAAGTTTCAGAGTTGTGAGGGGAAAGGGGAACCCGCGGGGCTTGCTCTTGGCCTCGCGTCGTGCCTTCAGGAAGGCTTGCATCGTGATCTCATCCCGTTTCTGTTGATCGGGCGGCAAGGGCTGGTCATTGTGTCTGGTGTGCCGCATGTATTGTTCCCCTTCAAGAAACATGACCTCGTAGTCGTCGCTCGAAAACGGTTTACTTTTGGTCCGGCGATCAAAAACGCTACCCACGTAATGCGCCACGTAGGTGTAATCGTTACGCAAAGGCTGCCTTGCTTTTTGGTTAGCGACGGCGCGGCGAACAAGATCGTTGATATCGTTCGCATCGCGCTTTTCTGACAGAATCGCCGAAGGGGCGAATTGGAGCTGTGCCAGGAGGAGCAACAGGCCTAGCCGGCATTTCTTTTTCGACTTCGAAAGAGGCGAAGATTGCACGACGTTTTTCACGCTTGCGAACATTATTCACGTTAATGCGCCCGCGGAAAAGAAGAAAAGACTTCGTGTCCCTCACGCACCTGGAGAGCCAGCGCTGAGGAACACGAAGCCTGGTGACAAGAGCACCACGCCGTAGCGCCCGTTTTTAGCGCTCCTGGCCCCACTTGTCAGACGTAATGACGCTGCCGTCCACGGCGTTGATCAGCAGCTTGATGATGGTATCTTTCGTGCCGTTCTGCTGAAGGACTACGACGATGTAGGTCGGATTGTCCTCCTCGCCAACCAACCGGGCCTCCGTGACCATTCCGGGGCTATCGTGCAGCGCGGTCTGGATGGCCTGGTCCATGGTGATTTTTGCGTGCTGGGCCAACCGTATCTGCCGTATCTCTTGTCGCACGCTTTCGAAGCGTTCCTGTTTCCTGCGCGCCAGCATCTCCTGTTCCGAAACCTGACCCTCAACTTCATTCTGCACGGCGATCTTGACATATTCGTGCCGTTCCGCAGTCGAACCTTGGTCTTGCCCTGCTGCCTGAGCGTAGACCTTGTTGTTCAACACTTCGGTTCTGCCGTTTTCGGCTTCCGTGCCAGGATCCGCGTTGCCTTTAAAGACGAAAGTTTTGTACTGGCCCTTGTCTTCCACGTATGAGGCAGGCTCCGTGGTGTTCTTGAGAATGTACGCCTTGTACTGACCCTCAGGGTCAATAGCCACAATCTTCAGTCGGCGTCCATTGGTAGTGATTACGTCACCGACTTTGGGCGGGTTGTTCGTAGTCAGGGCCACTTCTCCATCCTGGGTCAGCAGCTTGATTGTTTCCGGGGCGGCTTTCTGAGCTTCCGTGGATTGCGAGACCGGCACTATCTTCGCGCTGCTTTGTGCGATGGCCGCGGCGGTTGCGGGCTGATGGATGGCAACGCGCACCGTGAACTGCGCAGCAGCGATGCAGGGGACTACCAACAACAATGTTGCGGCGAGCAACAGCGCGTTCCGGCGCCGCAAGCTCGCGGGAGAATATTTCAAGATACTCATGATGCGTTCCTCCAATATGTCTGCGTCGGCAATGCCGACCGTTATAGTTGCGGCAGGACGTCCAAACGGGAGGGCGGCACCAGCCAGTTGCACCAGCGATTGCGCATAGACGCGCGGTTCCAACAGTCGTTCCGTCACGATCTCATCACAGCACAGCTCGCGCGTTTGCCGGACACGGCGCAGGACCAGCCGCAACGCGGGATGAAACCACAACGGCAGTGAAATAAATTCATAAACCAGGTTCAACAGATAATCGCGGCGGGCAATATGCGCCGCCTCATGGCCCAACGCCGAAGTCAGCAGATGGACGTCACACTCGTTGAACAATGGCTCGGGCAGGATGAGGACTGGACGCATAGTTCCGGCGGTTGCCGGTACGATCGCCGTCGTCGACGACAATATGGAAACGTTGCCGATACCGAGCACACGTCGGCAACGCGCAAGCGCCTGCGCCATCTGTCCCGGCAACTCGACCACGCTGGCCGATCGCAGTAAGCTGCGCGTCCGTCCCCAGGCTCTAAGTAATGTGCCGACGCGGTACAGCAACAAGAACCCATAGAGCGTGACGATCACCAATGCAAGCGGCTTGCGCAATGCAACAACCGGCATCACGATCTGAGACAAGGAGCTTCCGCGTGAGACGCCTGGCGTTTTGGCGCCGTGTTCCGTCTGTGGCTTTGTTGCTGTGAGGTCGAGCGCTGGCTGCTCGTTCAGGGCAACGGAAGTTGAAGAGGAAGGCGATGTGGTTGCGGACGCGATCCGAAGCACGGAACTCAGCGAAAGCACCACACAGGCCGCCAAAGCGCCCACCCACAGCACATGCCGATAGCGTGCCGACGCCTTACGCAACACACGATCGCTCACAGAGACAAGCAATGCGACCAACGCCGCCTGCCACGTGGCATTTACCAGAAAGAGCAATAGAGCTTCGCTAATTCTTGTCATTGTCGTCCTCCCGCACCAGCTTGCGCAAGCGGTCCAGTTTCCTGGGCGTGAGCTGCCGCGCTTCCAGCAGGCTCATGACCAGGCTCTCGGCTGAGCCGCCGAACAGCCGCTCCACCATATCGCTCAAGGCATGGCGCGCCACCTGGCTCTGGCTGACCACGGGCGTATAAAAATACGCGCGGTCGCGCTTGGCCCGCTTTACTTTGCCTTTGCCATGCAGGATGTTGAGCACCGTCTGCACAGTGGTATAGGCCAATTCGCGCGGCAATGCCTGTTGTACAGCCTGTACGTTGGCGTCGCCCAGACGCCATAAGACATTCATGATGTCCAGTTCCAGCGGCGTTAATTGCCCGGCTTTCGCTTGTGCCATCCGTGTACTCCTATTAGCTTAGGAGATTAGACTCCGGCCTCCGGAATTTGTCAACTAAGATCTTAGGAGTTCGCTGGGTGGGCTTGCAACGGGACTAAATCACGGGCTGCATTTAGGGGTGAGGCAGAGACGATGCATGCCTAAGGCATGCCTCGTCTCTACGGTGAGAGCGCTGGTGTCACACGACTTTTGAAACTGACAAGCGCGGGGGTGTCACAACTTTTGGAAGCAACACCCCAGGCCTGTTGTCCTTACTGAACTGAGAAATTACAAACCGCCAACGAACCGCCCGGTGACGTATTTGCCAGGACTCCCCAATGGTCCAGACTGGTTACCGTGTTCTGTTCGGCGCGAAATGCAAAGTTGCTTCCCACCGTCAGCTCTGTTCCGCCGGATGGGGTTACAAAAATCGAGTAGGTGTGCGCCGGCACATTCACTGCCAGGCGAAAGTGATAGGTAACTCCGGCCGCGGAAGGAATCGTGGATGCCGCGGCATAGGCGCTCCCGTTGCGCGCCTGAATTGTTCCCGAGGTGGTGAAGATCGCCAGGTTGGCAAAACCAGAAAATGCCGCCTGCGTTCCGTGAGAAAGTCCAACCGCCGCGCTGATGGGAGAAATCGAAGGGGTAGCATCGAACGTTGCGGTGAACGTCCCTGTCTTGGCCGGACTGAAGGCGGTATTGTGCCACGCGCCGTCGGTGGGCGGCGTCACGCAGGTTCGTTGATCGGAAACGCAATCGGCAGGGGCTTTCGCAATGCAAAAGCGGTCAAAGCGCACATCTTCATCGCGAAGGTCGGCTTGACTGAGAAGGCTGCGGTAGATACCCCACTTCGGCCGGGAGAATGTTGTTCCTACGCGCCACAGATCAATATTGTTGTTGCTGTAAGTCAGCAGCGTGGCCCCATCGCTGATTCTCGTCAGCACAATGGAATAAGATCCCGTGTGGCTGTAGGTAACTCTTTCCACCGCTTCCACCCATGTTCCCAGAAACGGCGCCAGCGCCGTGCTGGTGACGACGCCCAGGCTGGTCCCTCCGGAACTGCCGGTGCTGTGAATCAGCTGGATAATATTCGGGCTCCCTTTTCTTGGCGTGAGAGTAATGATGGGCGCTCCCGAGTCTCCGTCACCGGCCTTGATCTGGTGAATGTGAGTGAAATTGGACGATGGCTGAAATCCGGCGTCAAGCTTGAATTTCCAGCGGTAGGTGACCGAGTCATTGAGGAAGCCTTTCAACGCGTCGGGCGAACTGCCGTCGGTTTTGATCTCCAGCCGTTGCCGGTCGAAATTGACGCACCGGTCATTGTCGGGTGTGACATGCATGTGAAAAACGAAAACCGACTTGCCCAGAGAAGTGTCCATCGCTTCCGTGATGTGAGGACCAAAGGCGGGGTGGCTGCAATCAGGGGTCTCAGGCGGAGCGCCCAGCGCATTTTGCACCTGAGTATAAGCGGCGGTCGTGCCATCGGCCGTGAGAATTGTCTGCCCCAGAAGGGCAGATGTGCTCCATGAAAGTGCCAGGAACAGCAAAACATACTTGGTTTTTAGATTCTGACGCACGGTGATATCTTCCTTTCTCGTTTGAGCTGCGACGTAGCAACGCGATCTGTAAATGACTTTTGCTTTCTTCCCCGGTAACGGCATCGGGGTCCTGTAGAGGCTTTTTTCCAGAAACGACCCGCGCGGCCGTGAGAAAAAATCAGTCTTGAGGCGACTTATGCATTTCAGATTGTGAAATACATCTTTCACAATTCGCAACATGTTTACCACGGTGCAAAAACCCGTGTCAACGCCGATGAGACAAATCGCCGAGATTTCGGGTAAGAGATTTCCGCTCACGGAGAAGAACAAAAGCTGGTGGAGCTCACCACATCGGGCGAAGGTGGATTACTTGTTCGGCAATCTGGATGAGCGGCGCGTGTCGTCTGGTCCGTACGCGATTTGACCATGCAGCCGCCGCAAGAGGACGGCCCCGTAAACTCTGCCCAAAATGTATTAGCAGGTTGGTGGCAACAGTCCGCGCGGACTGGACGCAGGTCTTTAGTTACGCAGGGCTTTAGTTTCGCGCTCTTTAAGTTACAAAGAAGCGCAGTGATCCGGACTAAATGCTTCCTATCGTCGACGTTCGTCCACGCCCTGGTCGCGCCGGCGGTGATGTCCATCTGGCGCCGCAACCAGAGTTCGTCACAGACATCATGCACTCACCCCGCCCTCCCCGAGTACAGGGGAGGGAACCAGACAGCGAGCGCAATGACAGGAGTGCAATCCATGACCACGCGATCATTCACTCTTGCTCGGGAAGCGTTCTTGAATCCACGCTTGCCAGAGCGGTGTCTCGCGGGCGACGGTCCCGGCCGCCTGATCGCCGTAGAGGTAGAAGCTTAGCGTGACCATGCTCTGGCCGCCGAAGTTGACGGCGCCAAGGGCGGCGGTGCCCGGCCCCGGCTTGTCGAGCCGCAGCAGGGCGTTGCCCGGCTTCTGGCTGACGTGCTCTACCACGCCGCTGAGCGCCGGGACGCCCGCCGGGGCGGTCCAACGCTGCCCGGCGCTCACGCCTTTCAGACCCAATGCCGCGGTCAGCGTTTCCCAGGCCTCCGCTTCGGTTCCCGCGGCGGGGGCCATCGACTGCATCGTCGCGGAGCGTTGTCCGCGGAAGTGCGTGAGATAGATCCGCAGGATGCGGAAGAAGCCAGGCCAGCCGGATTCGGTGCCTTCCAGCTGGTTGTCCCAGTCGTCCGTGCTGGCGAAGAGACTATGCACCACGCGAACGACGCAGATGCCTCCTCCGCGCGCTTCGACGCTCCACTCGTCCGCGATGGGCGGCGAGCCGCCCCAGCCCTCGCCCTGGGCGGCAAACATCCGCGGCGGGTCCCAGGCCGTCACGGCGGAACGGGACTCCATGCCCGGGCCGAAGTCCAACTTCACCGCAACGGGCTTCCCGTCGCGCTCCTCGAACTCAGTCGGCACAAACCAGGACGAAATACCCGGCCCCGTGGCGATGGCCTGCCAGACTTCCTCCGGCGTGCCGGGGACCTCGACTTCGACCTGGACTGAACGGCGTCCGGAGGCTTCTTTCTTCACGCTCATGATGGCTCCTTGGGATTGGATTTTTGCGGCAGAGGGTGCGCCACGACCACCAGGCGATGCACGCGACCGCCGGGGGTGGATTCATCGTGGTACTTCGAAACCAGTTTCGTGATGGCCTCAGTGAGTTCGTTGCTGAAAGCCGCCCGGTCCGCCGCCGACCGGAAGCGAACCTCGGTATCCACCGCCAGGGTCGCCAGGCGCTTGCCCACCTCTTTCGCACGACGAACAAGATCGCCCACCTCGCGGACGACCCGAGCGCCCAGCGCGATGAGATAGCTCGCCGACAGCCTATCGATTTCCCGATTCGGATCCGCGGCGACCGGACCCAGGGCGCCTGGCGAAACAACGTAAGAAGCGGCCGTCGCCACGAGCAGCCGTTCCGTCAGCCCGCCCCATTTGCGTTCCTGGGCCAGCCGCACCAGCCCGTGCGCCTCGAGCGCATGCAGGTGGTAGTTGACTTTCTGCCGAGCCAAGCCAACCCGCGTGGCCAACGTCGCCGCCGAGGCGGGCACGGCCAGCTCGGAGAGGAGCCGACTTCTCATGGGCTCCAAAGCCACCGTCGCCGCTGCCGGATTATCGATGACTTGGATGTCGAGCACGAGGCGATGCTAGCATTGACAATTTTTATTGTCAAGGATGATTCAAGGCTTTTTTCTTACGAATTTGCAGAGGTCGATGCGGCCATTGTGGAGCTGAACGCCTATCCAATCCCACCAGGCGACCAGGGTGCTGCTCAGTCAAGTAAGAATTTTGGACGAAGAAGCTATCGATCAAAGGCAGACTGAAGGTTCTTCTGTCCGCTGACGCCGTTCTGGAGAAGAAGCATCAGCAGAATGCGGGCTTTTTGCGCGGAGAGATCATCGCCCATGACGGCGCCGGCTTCCACCAGCGTTTTGCCGCCACCTTCAAAACCGTAATTGGGAAGCACGCGTCCGTTGGGCACGCGCGAGGTGATAACCACGGGTACGCCCCTGGCGATGGCGTCCTTGATACCCGCAAACATTGGCTGGTTCACGTTGCCCCAGCCCAGGGCCTGGATGACCAGGCCTTTTGCTCCGTGGTCCAGGGCGGCCTTGATCAGGTAACCGTCCGCGCCTCCGTACATGGCGACGATCTCAACGTAGGGCATGTTGTCCGTCTTGATGGGCACATGCTGCCGGCGCAGCGGCGCGCGCCAGTAGACGATGCGGTCAAAATCCACCGCGCCAAGAAAACCGAAATCGCCCGACTTGAAAGTTTCGACGCTGGAAGTGTGCGTCTTGGTGGCCTCGCGGGCGGCATTGATCTGGCTGTTCATGGCGATCATGGCGCCCTTGCCCTTCGATTGCGGATCAATGGCGATGCGAACGGCATTCAGAAGATTGCGCGGCCCGTCAAAGTCCGACTCGGAGGCGTTGCGCTGCGCGCCGATCAGCACGATTGGTTTTTGCGAGTCGACGGTCAGGTCAAGCCAGTAGGCGGTCTCCTCCAACGTATCCGTTCCGTGGGAAACGATCACGCCGGACACCTCGGGCCGGGCCAGCGCTGCGGTAGTTTCCCGCGTCAGGCCGATCCAGCGAGTTGGATCCATGTAATCAGAGGAAATATTCGAGATGTTCTTCACCTCGACCGTCGCGTACTTTGAGACCTCCGGCACGGTTGCCAGCAGGTCGTCGCCGGAGATCGCCGGCACCGGTGCGTGTTTGACCGGATCAATCTTCATGGCGATGGTCCCACCCGTCGCTAAGAAGACAACTACCGGTTTGGTCTGCGCGAAAGCAATAGTGGCCAATAAACAGGGGGCCACGAGACAGAAGATGAACGGAATGGTCTTAGGGTGAGTGCGCATAAAGGAGATTTCCTTTTGAACATCGAGAGCGGCAGAGATTGTACACCGGTCTGGCTGGAGTAAAATACAGGCAGGATGACCCTGGAACTCCAGCAGCGGCTGTACGAACTCGTGATGAACCCTCCTGTGGGTAGCAAGATGGCTGCTGCAAAAGAGTTTGGCATTGACCTGACGTTGAACCTCCGCAGTCTCGCTTTGACCCCGGAGGAACGAGTTGCGGAGATGGAGGGCGCACAGGGGTTCGTCGAAGACCTGCAGCGAGCCGCTGCTCAGCTTAGGCAATGATCAACTTCAAAGCCGCGCTCAAAACGCTTACTGACGGACAAGTGAGTTTTATCGTAGTGGGACGATACGCTGGGGTCGTTCAAGGATCAGCCCAGGTCACGCGCGACCTCGATATCTGTTACGAGCGCACTCCAGCAAACATGAAGCGCATAGCCACGGCGCTTGCTCCGTACCATCCTCGCCTTCGTGGGGCCCCGGCGGGTCATCTTTTCGTCCTTGATGAACGCACACTGGCACAGGGCATGAACTTCACGTTCCAGACTGATTTTGGAGACACTGATCTTGGAGACATAGATCTCTTAGGCGAGCTATCGGGCGTGGGGCAGTTTTCGGAATTGACCGTAGATGCGGTCTTGATCGAACTTTACGGCATGCAAATCCGCGTGGCGTCTTTAGATGTATTGATCCGGTCAAAACGCACCGCGGGCAGGCCGAAAGATTTGAGCGTTCTTCCGGAATTGGAAGCGTTGCAGGAAATGCAGGCGCTACAGATACGGGACCAAAGCAAGAAACCCGATTGATTCGAACATGTTCGTGCAATGGCCGGGCTTTGACGCGAACTTGCCATTAAGACTGTTCCAGTAATGAGTACCTTACCCAGGCTCTACGGGCCTCACTCTCTTCATCCTTACCGGATTCTAGCGCACTTGCATCCTCTTCCAGATTGTCCAGAATTCATGCCAGGGGCCTATTCCGTCCGGAGCGCTTCCATGGGTGAAATGTGCGCGGCGCGGCGGGCCGGAACATAGGCCGCGACCATCGCCACGAACACCAGCACGGCAGGAGCGGCAATGAACGTCAAAGGGTCGCGCGGGCCGATCCCAAAGAGCAGGCTCTTCATCAGAAATGAAAGCGCCAGGGCCGCGACCAGCCCTGCAACCGCGCCGACAGCCACCAGGCGCGCTCCACTGGCCACGACGAGCCGGACAATACTGCCAGGCTCCGCACCCAGGGCCACACGTACACCGATCTCCCGCGTGCGCTGGGTAACGGAGTATGCCAGCAGACCGTAAATCCCAAGGGCCGCGAGCAGCAGTGCCGCAAACGAAAACCCGGCGAGCAGCACCGCGCTGAACTCCTGGCGGGAGAACGTCTGGCGCACCACGGTTTCCATGGTGCGAAGCTGCGAGACCGGAAGCTCAGAATCAAGCTCCTGGATGATCTTGCGTACTGGCTCAACCAGGGTCAAAGGGCCGTTTTCCGTGCGCAGCACAAATACCATCTCGCCATAAGAGAGGTGCGAGTGTATGTAATACACCGTTGGAGAGGGCCCGTGGTCCAGCGTTCCCTCTTTCACGTCGCCCACTACGCCCACAATCTCGCCGAAGGGATTGTCGTCGTCCATGTGCGCGCTGATCTGCTTGCCAATCGGATCCTCATCCGGCATGTACTTGCGTACAAACGCTTCGTTCACAATGAAGCGGTGCGGTGTGGCCAGCACGTCATCGGCTGCGGTGAAATCACGGCCACTCTTCAAGGGGATGCCCATGGTGCGGAAATACCCTGGAAGCACTGTGCGTATGGTTCCCACAGGTTCTTCTCCCGGCTTGGTCGGCGGCCGCCCGCTGATCTGCAGACGAGTCCCCGCGGCCAGGCCATTAAAGGGCAAAAAGCTGGTGGCGCTGGCCGAGCGCACAGCCGGCAACCGGCCCAGTTTTTCAGTTGCGTGCGTGAAGAAATCAATCTTCTTTTGCGGCTCCCTGTAACGTTGTAAAGGCAGGGTGACGCGGAACGTCAGGACGTTGTGAGCGTCCAGCCCTGGGTCTACGGCTTGCAGTCCTATGAGGCTGCGGAACAACAGCCCCGCTCCGGCCAACAACGCCACCGAGCAGGCGATCTCAAGGGAGACCAGCCAGCGGCGTATACGGTTGCCGCCACCGGTACTGACGCGACTCTCTTCATGCAGCGCGCGATTCACGTCGCCATGCGATGCCACCAACGCCGGAGCAAGCCCGAAGACAATGCTGGTCAGGAAGGAAAGAAGGAAAGCAAAGGCGACAATACGAAGATCGAAAATGATCTGCACCGACCGCGTGAGCTCCCGGGGCGCAAGGGCCACCAAACCGGAAACCGCAAAATAAGCAAGGACAATACCCAGCGCTCCACCGGCCAGGCCCAAAGCCGTACTTTCGGTAAGCACCTGGCGTATCAAGCGTCCACGGGCCGCACCCAGAGCGCCGCGTACCGCCATCTCCCGGCGTCGCACGCTGTAGCGGGCCAGCAGTAGATTCGCCACATTGGCGCACGCCACGGAGAGCAACAACGTTACCGCGCCCAGCAGCACCAGCAAAGAAGTCTTGGCTTCGCCCACCAGAGAATCACGCAGAGGTTCAACCCTGACACCCCAGTTCGTGTCGAATTCTGGATAAGCCGCTCCCAGGCGCTTGGCTATCCCGTCCATCTCCGCCTGTGCCTGACGCAGGGAAACGCCGGGCTTGATTCGTGCCATTGCCGCCATCCAGCGGCCCTGCGACTTGCGCAAATTTTCGGAGGGGCTTAATCCCAGGGGCAGCCAGATATCGTCGGAACGAGTATGGAAATAGAAATCCGGAGGCAGTACGCCGACCAAGGTAAACGGCCTGGAGTTAACTTGAACCTGGCGTCCGATTACCGCGTCGTCGCCGCCAAACCAGTTTTGCCATAGACGGTAGCTGATCACCGCCACATACACACCGTCTCTGTCTTCCTGCACCGTGAACACGCGACCGCGCACCGGCTGCACGCGGAGCGCGGGCAGCAGTTCTCCACTCGCGGCCTGCGCGTCCACTTCTTCGGTACGTTTGCCGTCGCCGAGGATTACATGGTAGTTGCTGAAGCCGGCAATCGAACTGAAGGAGGTGCTCTGCGCCTTCCAGTCAAAATAGTTGCCGGGTGATATCGAATTGCGCAACGAGCCTCGATGCAGGTTGGTCTCATAGAGCATGACCAACTGCTGTGCTTCAGGATAAGGAAGCGGCCGCAGCAGAAGATTATCGGCAATGGTATAGATGGCCACGCTGGCGCCGATCCCCAGAGCCAGTGAGAGCACAGCGGTCGTGGCAAAGCCGGGATTCAGGCGCAGCCCGCGTACTCCATAACGCAGATCGTACCAGGTAGTCTCCAGCCAGAGCAGACGCGAGGTTTCGCGCACCGACTCCTTGGCCGTTTCCATGCCTCCGAACTTCACCAGCGCCTCGCGACGCGCCTGCTCCGGGTCCATGCCGGCGCGGATGTTGTCGTCGATGTGCATCTGCAAATGCGATTCAAATTCCCGCGCCAGCTCGCGTTCGCGCCAGTTCTTGCGAAAAAGCCCCGTCAACCGCGCCCACAACGCCCATAAAGTTTTCATAAGGACTCCTTGGCCGCGAGAAACCGCGCCACAATGGTGGAAGCTTCCTCCCATTGCTTAGCTTCCTGCTTGAGCTGCCTGCGTCCCGCTGCCGTCAGCCGGTAATACTTGGCCTTGCGATTGTTTTCCGATGTGCCCCACTCGGAGACAATCGCGCGCTCCTGCTCCAAACGCAGCAACGCCGGATAGATGCTGCCGTAGTTCAGGGAGAGCCGGTCGCCGCTGATCTGCTCAATGCGCCGCGCGATCCCGTAGCCATGAAGCGGGCCCATGGCTTCCAGGGTCTTCAGGACCATCAGTGCCATGGTGCCCTGCCAGACATCGGATTTTCTGTTTTGCTCAGTCATATAGGTAAGTTATAGGAGCCGTCCCATTAGACTCCTATAACATGGCAATAGGAAGCAGAAAATTTGAGATCAATTTTGGTTGGTAAAGCCGATCCTATTTGTGGGGCCTGGAGTGCAAGACAAGTGTCAGGATACGACCTCCGGCGGGCCGTCAGGATTCCTAACTTCCCTTCTTGCCGCCTTTTTTCTTCAGGACGTCTTCCGCCGCCATTTTGGCCAGGCCAAGCACGATCGATGCATTGGTAATCTCCGCCCTCGGCCAAATTGCGTCGGCGGCGCGCTTGAGCAGGTCGAAGTCGCGAGGGCTCATCTTCACATTCACTTGCACGGTGCGTTTAGGGTTCGGATCCATCCGGCATCAATACTCATATCTATAATCGGCTGGGAGCAAGGGTATCCGTGGTATCCTTGGTACCCTAAAAATGAAGCATTATGAAGTTCTGATTTTCTGCGTCGTCCTGCTCACGGTCTTCTGGCCGATCTTTGGGATGATCAGCGCCTCCCGGCGGCCGGTAGGCACGCTGGCCGACTGGCACAGGGCCTCCGTGCGCATTTGCTGGGGAGTGCAACGGCTTTACTCCGCACGTGGTCTGTCCTCGGGCGACGGCCATTTTCACCGGCAGGCATGCCATTTGCTGATGCAGGACCTGCTGGCCAATACACTGTTCATCATTCATTTCATGAATAACTTTGCCGCGGACGGACAGCAACATTCGAGCCACGCGCCATGCCAACCAGAGATCGCCAAACGCGCGCGCAACGTTCTTGTTCAGGGAACCAGATTGCTTCTCCGCTTGCATTGGCTCAGGCTAAAACTCCTCTGCTGGCGGCCCACCACTAGCCTGGATTATTCACTGATTTAGGTAGCCAAACAAGAAAGGATGCTCTAAAAGATTGATGAACACTGGGTTTGCACACCCAGCATCCTCTTTCGGAGCATCCATCGCTTGATACAAAGTGTTGTACCACAACTGAC